>Ga0307510_10000262_pt1 | contig 47954 bp, 44 predicted proteins | sample 12_EM_MG_FD_207224 | JGI IMG/M metagenome (GOLD analysis project Ga0307510, IMG submission 207224) | Populus trichocarpa ectomycorrhiza microbial communities from riparian zone in the Pacific Northwest, United States - 12_EM | ecosystem: Host-associated > Plants > Roots > Unclassified | place... | reverse complement strand
AAGAGCTTTCTGGCTCCGCCAGGGGTTAGTCCCCAAGTAGTTCGGGTCAGTCGTTTGATTTGCGACGTCCATGACGTGCCCTTACCAACCGCGTGTGCTTGCTGGGCTTTCCAGTTGAGGTTCTGGTCGAAGACGACCCCCAGATATTTGGCACTTTCGGAGGGGGAGATTTCCTTCTGCGGGAGTTGCAGTGGGACCCTTTCCTTCGTGCTGTGGCTGTGGGCGAAGTCAACTAATGCGAGCTTTGAGTATTCGAGGGGGGAGTTGTGCAGGGTTGACCATTCTGCAATGCCCCCCGGTCTTGTCATCATATCCACTAATATCTCATGTGCTTTCGGGAAGGTGTCCGCGGTCGCAATCATTGTTGCGTCATTGACAAAGGCTGTAGCCGACTCTTCTTTGTGCTTTGGGATGTCAAGGAGATCCGCGTTGTAGAATTGGTATAGAATCATGGAGAGCGGGTCTCCTTGACCTATACCGTTATCAATTTGTATCGGATCCGACACGTACCCATCAAATTTCAGCGTGGTGATTCTTCCCCGTAGCATGTTGTGTACAAATGTGACGATCTTTCTGGGAACGCCTCGTTTGAGCAAGTTTTGTTCCAGTTGCGATGGGACAGCATTAGGGAAGGCTCCCTCTATATCAAGGAATAGGACTGCTGTGACTTTACCGGCTCTCCACGACAATTTTATGATGTCGGCTATGAGGTGCATGGCGTCCGTCGTGGTGCGCCCAGGTCTGCCTCCGAAATGATTTATGGGGAGTAGTTGATGCTTTTCTGATATATGGGTGAGCTGGTCCGCTATGATAGCTGTCAGCACCTTCCACATGGTGTTGAGAAGGGCTATCGGCCTATAGGCCTTTGGCATGTCATATCTGGGTTTGCCCGGTTTGTGTAGGACGACTGTTGTGAATGTCTTCCAGGGCTTATAAGATAACCTGTGCTCGAAGATGGCTTCGTAGATGCACATTAGACTCCCGGTTAGTAAGTCTGCACATTTGGTCAGGACGATGTTGGGGATGCCATCTGGCCCCGGGGCTTTAAAGGGTTTCAGCTTTCGCAGCTGGCCCTGTATCTGCTCCGCGGTAACTTTGACGTTACCCTGACATTGGTTTGGGTAGTCCTCGTCGTCGTCTGAGTCCAGCTTGAGTGGCTTCGGTGGGAAGAACCCTTTGGCGAGGGCGACGCCCTTCTCCTCATTGGTTCTAGCCACTCGATCCTCTTCGCCTACTTTGTATTTTAACATGGGGATTCTTGCTTTGCCTCCGTCAGAGGCTGCAGCAGTTGTGTATCAGTTCGCTGTCCATATGTCCGGCTCTTCTGCTCTTTCCAGCCAATCCCGCCAGTGCTGATTTTTATGATAGAGAAGGGTTCTGTCATACCTCTTCGCCGCCTCTTTATGCTTGGCGTGGATCCTGTGTCCTAAATCTCTGCGGCGTTGGTATGATTGCCTGCCCAGTTTGTTAGCTTTCCTGTGGAGTTGGGTCAACTCTTTGGTCCACCAGCGTTTGGATTTCGGAGTGATCTCCGTGATCGGGACTTGGTCCCGAATAGTTGCCTGTATGGCTTCCGTTAGCTTGGCACACCTTTCGTCCAGCTGCCTCTGGTTAGTTATTGCCGTCCTCTGCTCAATTGGTTCCAGATGCATGCTCAATGCCTTCCAGAAGTCGTCCCAGTCCACTTCCCTGAAGTTCGGGATTGGCTCGTCCTCCAGGATGTTCACGGCAAGATCCAGCTCCATGAGTATTGGCAAGTGGTCTGTGTTGATGCCCCTGTGATGGGGTAGGGCATCGCACGCTGTCACCATACTTATGGAGTGTTCTGATATGAACACCTGGTCTAGTCTGCTCCAGTGCTTTGTGATGCTGTGGCAGTGGGTTGGAGTACCTTGCGGCAGGGCTAGCTCTAGACCAGTTTCTGCGACCGCTTCAATCAGCACTTGCGCTGCGAGCGTGGCCTCATCAATGAATAGCCTCTCGTCTCCAGGGTCGTCCCAATATGGGTGGTGCCTGTTAAAGTCACCCACCCATACCGTGTGGGTGCTGCCGCTCAGGTTGTACCTGACGCTGGTTTGGTTGTCTCTGTGATACTTTGTTAGTAGCCTAATAGTGTTGTTGTGCTTACTGTCATTGTAGATGTTAAAGAGCGTGAGCTTGCCCCATGCGCCTGTGATCTGGATCACTGTAACATCGCCCGACGGGAAGTTGAGCTGGGTCCAGCTGTCTGTACTAATCTGTGAACGTATGAGTATTAAGGATCTTGTGTTACCTGGGCTGCTGCCATGCGTTGATGGGTAGATCGACGTCCAATCTTTGGCGGCTATGGACATGTTGTTAGAGTTCATCACTGGCTCCTGGAGTGCCAGTATGTCAATGTTCTCTTTCATTAATTTATTACCACTTAACAGGTCATGCTGGCATGTGGGCGATTTATTGACGTTTTGCTGCCAGATTAGTAGTTTGTCTTTTACTGCCATCCTGGTGTATCGTGGGGGGTGTTCCAGTCGGTGTAGTCCAATTCGGCTTCCTGACCGAGTCTATCTGTGCGCCAGTACTCATCCTTGTCCAGGAGTTCGCCCTCCTCCCTGACGCGGTTGATCAATATGTGGTTTGGGTTTTCAGGCGCACCTTTGCCACCTGCGTTGCATTTTTTACCTCTATGCCGTTGGCCTGCGCCGGGACCTGGTTGCCTGCCGCCCACTGGGGGGATGGCATTCACTGCGTATCTGGTCGGGAATTTGTCTTCCAAGGGGATCCTATCTGGCCTGACTGTGAGTGACCAGTCATGCTCAGTGGGGAAATATGGCATCGCATTCTCCAGGTTTCTTTCGTTGAGTGTTTGACACCTTCGAATGAATTCCAGGCAATTCCTGTTCCAGCTAGTGTGTGTGTCGTCCCTGCAGGCGATGCAGTGCGTTTTCCCTTTGTTTTGACAGTGGCTGGTGCGGTGCGCATCCCCACAACTCCCACATACATCGGTCTCCGAGGGACATTCCGATGCGAAATGGCCCCATCATCTGCACTTCATGCACTGGATGGGTTCATGCTTCTGCTTCTTTGGTCTGACTTTTGTTCCGCAGATGAATGTTACGATCCTGAACCCTCACCCCAATTTTCCGTTATTTTTCCACCATTTATCTTGCGCTCTCAGTCACTCGTTCTCCACTCGTTCCCTTACGCGCCGCTCGGACCGTCACCAAATCACCTGACAAGTCACCTGATGGACCACATGACTAATCCGCAGTCAACTATCACATGCCATCGTTCCGCAGTCCGCAGTATCATGACGTGTCCTCATTTAACCCTTTCTGAATTGCCAGCTCATGATGTGCTATTCCTAGACCGCCAGCTCATGATGGAGCCATACTTAGAACTGCCACGTCATGATATACCTTACTAAATATTTCCATATTTCTTTGTGACTCCTGTGACCCGTTACTTCTCATTTGTATATAAGCGCTTGTACTTTTAGCAGTTAGGCCCTAAGCCTAACTTGGTTTTCAATCCAAGACTTGTAGCTTCCACCCAGGACTCTTTGAGTCTCTTGCCTGACATCTCAAGTCGTTTCAAAGCCTTGAAACTCTCCCTCTCATCTCTACTATCTACCTCAGGAAGTTGCCCTTATCATCGGGGACTTTACTCTTATACTGCGTAGCCGACCGGCACCGCGCTACTCATGTGATCTATTGCCTCAGGAGGAAACCCCACTGAGCAATCCCAGTCGTCGCCAAACCAACCCACACACGTCGCGTCTTTAAGGCCCTTGGACCTTAACAATGAATAGACCATCCCTTATGATGATATTAGCAAAGTCCACAGATGTGAGGGATATTATGGCGTAGGCGTGTGTTTGGTCTGGCCTTCTCCTTCCCAATGGTTTGATCCACTTCACTTTCCTGACCGTTCCTTTGTGCAATCCGTTCGTTTCCTCGAGTTCACGCAAGTGTTCGTCATTATCCGGCTCGAAGATTATTGGTACCCTAGGGACTATGAGACTGTGCAGCCTCTCCCTTATGTGCGATTCCGCCAAGAATTTCTTGGTGAATGCCATTTCATTTGTTACATATCTGAGCCAGCTGACCGCTTCTTTGCTGTTCAGGGTGAGAAGGATTGCGTGTTTCCGGGCTTTAAGGGCTGCCAGGACTTTGATGTCCTTCGGCTTGTCTGCATCCTCTATTGCCTCTATGGCTTCATTTGCCTTTTCTACTATGCTGGTGAGGCTCTTGTTGAGGATGCTATCTGCCTCATTGTCATAGATGTCAACAAGGATTTGCTTAGCTCTGCGTTCCATGTCACTCAGGACCCTGGGGTCGGCCTTCGACTTGTTGGTTTGGGACGGCTTGGAGAGTACAGCGTCACGGTAGGAGTTGGCTTCCAAAGCAAATTTGGCTGTGGTGTCGGTGACTTTATCTACCTTATCGACCGTATCTTTGGCAATGGACTTTGCTTCCTCGACCTCCTTCAGCACTTTGGCGGTGTTTTCTTGGATCGAATTGCAGCCCAGTTGAACGGCATTGATTTGGTTCACGATCGCCACGTACATATTTGCCAAATCAGCCAGTATGGCCTGACGAATGGCGCTCACATTGTCGTTTTCCTTTGCGCCTTTTCCCTTCAAGTTCTCAGTACCTTCCACCTCCCTTGCGAATTTGATGACGTTCTCCAGGTCTTTCTTGATGGAGGTATTGAGCTTCTCGTTTTTACTGATGGCAGTGAGCATGTCCACTACGACCTGGAGCGGGGTTGGCTGTGTTGTGGCAGTGTCGCTTGCCTGGGCAGCGTCTGCGGTGGCTTTGGGTGCATCGCCTTTGCTTATAGCTTTGTCTTCGTCACTCTTCGAGGAGTTTATCTGAGTTGGTTGGTTACTCGACGCTTGTGCTGCTGTGGTCGCACGAGTTTGTGGTATCCTTCCTACCACTATGCGCGGGTTGGTTGGGGTGGTCCCCGCTTTTTGCGGGGGCTTGGACATGCCTTTGATGCAGCTTGTCTACTTTGGTTAAAGTGATAAGGGTTTGTGTGTTTTTTAAAGACTGTATCCTACTCTAGCTAACACTTTCTTTGGCGAGATTTTGCCGCGGAGGTGGTGGTTGCCAAAAAAGGAAGTCAACTTTGAGTTACTTGATGGCCAGATAGTGACGTGGTGATGAAGGAAGGTTGGAGCGCCGCCTCGATATATTCGCACGCAGATGCAAGGTGAGAAAGTTTGGCGCTTGATTATGAATGCGATGTGATTGAAAAGCGGTGTAAGGAAAATCACACCTGAAGTCAGATATGATAATAAGAACGTTGTAAGTCTACAAATGATGAGAGGGTGAGAACACATTCCTGGATGGTATGGTCAGGTTTTGATCGGAATGCAGGCGAGAGCAGGGACAAACAAGGGACACTGTACAGGTGTCAGATAAGATGTAAGGAACGGGAAGTAAGAGACATGGATGTGGGAGAAAACTATGCAAAGAGGGCTGGAGAAAAAAAAATGACACACGGGAGAGGAAGGAAACAACTTGGAGCCTGGAGGGGAGTGGGCTGAGCAGCGGACAGAAAGAGGTGGGTATGGGCCTTGCAAGCAGCTTGCAAGAGGGACGGTCAGGGTATGCGGACACTAATCCTACGTCAAGACAGGATCATAAGTCAAGATGCAGAGCAGAAGAGAGCACACAGACAGGAAAAGGAGAGTGATCGACTCGAGGTGTTTCAGTTTCATTCCGATCAGACGTCCGATCAGGCAACATAACTAAACAAACCGGCCCGCCGTCCATCCCGCTCCGCTCCTTTCCGAATCACATCTCTCACCACATGCTCGACCAATCCTGTATCATGATTGACAACACCTCCCACCTGTGTTTATCACACAACTCAGAGGTTACTAACCTAATCCTCCGAAGGTGAAGAGGGCACTAGGGTGTGACTTGCGCTAAGCCATTATCGTTTTAATTTGGATACATGCTGTCAGTCTCATTGCTGAGGGGTTAAAACGCACGTTCTGACAACTGGTACAGTGCCTCGCTCCGAGTCACATCTCTTTTGGCTTCATCCTCGACTGGTTCCATTAATCGCAGCTCTCACTCATGAATCTCATGATTGTTACAGGACCCAGAAGTAGCTATGCACTGGATATCCTAATCTTCTGAAGGTATTCCGAGTTCTCTTTAGAGAACGAGGTTTTTAAGCCGATTTGTCCCGCTGGGATTTTTGGGTGCTCACCATGCGAAAATTCCGCATAATCGTTGCGGTGGTTGCCGTTGTGTGTGTTGCGCGAGTTTTGGTGGGACCATCGTGTGAAGATTCCGCACAATCGTTGCGGCCATTGCCGTAGTGTGTTGCACGGCGAGTTTGGTGGCCTTTGTGTGAAAATTCCGCATAATCGTTGCGGCCGTTGCCGTAGTGTGTTGCGCAAGTTTGGTGGCTTTCGTGTGAATTCCGTATAATCGTTGCGGCTATTGCTGTTGTGTGTGTTGCGCGAGTTTTACCGTGTGAAGATTCTGCACAATCGTTGTGGCCGTTGCCGTAGTGTGTTGCGCGAGTTTGGTGGCCTTTGTGTGAAAATTCCGCATAATCGTTGCGGCGGTTGCCGTAGTGTGTTGCGTGAGTTTTACCATCGTGTGAAGATTCTGCACAATCGTTGTGGCCGTTGCCGTAGTCTGTTGCGCAAGTTTGGTGGCTTTCATGTGAATTCCGCATAATTGTTGCGGCTGTTGCCGTTGTGTTGTTGCAGTGTTGTTGCGTGCTGCGACTTGTTGTTGCACGACTTTGGGAACTGTGGTGGAAATTCCACATAATCATTGCGGCCGTTGCCGTTTTTATGAGAATCCTCAGAATCTTGATCTGAAAACCTCCGTAGAGTGCAGCAGAACGCAGCGGGATACAGACTGAACTGAAGGTGCTAATAATCATTCAGATTCAGCACGGAAGATTCCACATTTCATCTGAAAACGGCCATTTTCTGGGACAGGCTGAGATCATCAGCGAACTCAGTCCAACTCGGAAAAACTCGGTCTGGCTCAGTGTCGGTTTTCACTGGGCGTGAGCGCTTAGAGTTCTACACCATCTCGAATAGACGAGCGATAAGACGATCGCAGCTTGTTGCGAGTTTTTTTAATTAAATTTTCTGACCAAACACGATACAGACAACTGGTATGGCGAAACTAGAACATGATGGTCAACGCGCAGAGAAAGATTGTTTGTTACATGATGACGAGCAAGACATGGATAATGGAGAAAACACGACAGCGACTCATTTATGATAACGACTAAGACAACGACAACAATGCGCGACCGCGAGCAATACAACTACTTTGAAATTTGTCCTAAAAGAATCTCCCCCTCATCGTCGATCTCCAATTCTGTCCCGGAACAAGTGGAAACGTCCACCCAGATTGGAGTTGGCATGACTTCAAATTGCCGATTGGTTGTCTGCGAAGTGCTTGAGGACGAAACCGGAGCCGTGCAGAGAGTTGGTGCACGTGGATCCGATGGGAGAGCTGAATAGAGGGGTGGATCGGAATCGTCGGATGGGGACAGAACCGACCAGCCTGGTCCCGACCAGGCTAAGACAACGATTCACGATTCAATAACATTTACACGTCAAGAGTAAAGAGTATAGAGACAACATTGGCTTTGATGTCAACAAAAGCATGTCTTATTTGTATTTGTCGAGTGCCGAGACGACACATCTCGGCTAAACAGGCCATGGGCGATCTAATCTCTATGAGCTTCTCCATCTATGACCATGCCGTCGCCCCTTTTCTTCTTCTGTCCGCTCTGCTGCTGATGCCTATAACCCGCTTTTCACTTAATCGACGTCGCTTTGGCCTTCGGAAACTTCACTATTTCGGCTTGTGTTACTGTCTGCTTCGTTCCATATGAGTTGCATGCATGGCCCAGTGGGTTGTACACGTACCTTTTTGAGGGTTTCTTTGATCAATGCAAGCAACCGCAGCACCGTCAACATCTTGCGTCGGCCCCCCTTGACCGGTATCACGATGAAGGAAACCTGCGCTTCTACTATGTCCCCTATACAGAACACATGTGGCTCACATCGCTCGTAACTGCAAATCATCCATCAGTGTTGTGGTTTCCTCCTTTATTGGAGCCAATAATCGGTAATCACCTGATGTCGCCTGCAGTATCTTGGCATGTTGTGTAGTAGTGAACTTGGTTGTCTTCCGTGTGGATGTACATCCAATTGCTATCTTCTTGGGCCATGCTGCGCAATACTCCTGCGGTATCGACTCCAGGCAGGAATGGCATCACTTGCATGTCCTTCGCCTCGTGTGCCGGTGTGAAATACCTATTCCACATGCCGAGCTGGTCAACTTCCTCTGGTCCCTCCGCATCTCTGGTATATTCCTCAAGAGTCCCTTCTTCGAACTCCCGGTCGAAATGGCAGTGGATGTCTTGGATCGCTGCTACTGCCTTCGTGAACGTTGGGGTCTGGAGCCCTGTGAGTACTACACCTTGTCGTAAAAACCTATACCTCTGTGCTGGTATCCTGATTTTTGGGGTCATGATCAGTATCGTGTACCCATATCTTGTTTGCTACATACTTTGGCTTCATTTTGATCGGGGGTAAGTTCTTGGTGTGGATTACACCTCGGATAGTGAAAATAACTTCTTCCGTTTTGTTGTCTCCTTCCCCTCGCCTCACAATTCGCCACGATGCTGGGTCCGTAAACTGTTGTATTTTGTGCATGTCCCAAAATTTCGTATCGGTCTATGCGGCGAGTTAGATGTATGTTGTATTGCGTAATGTGTTCTCTTACATTCTGTATATCTGCTAGGCGGATATGTTCCTCACCATCGGTTCTCTCTACTGCGCTTTGCTCGATTTCGTTGCCTGGGCTTCCTTTGTCATCGTTGCTTTTCTCGATCTGAAGAAGAACGTACGCGTCTCGTCTATGTGATTTGGGTTGTCCATGCGGTATGCTTCGGTTTATTCGGTCTAGCTGGTATAGCGGGTGCTTATCGACTGGGACTTGAATTCGCGTATTTTTGACGCCTCATACAGGCATGTCTCGCATCGCGTGCCCATGTTTGAGACTGATCGTACTGATCCCCTCCATTACGTTCTGCCATCTGCTTCATCCGACCGTCTGTCGCCACACTCTACTTCTCTTACCTTTTGTAGATACGGTGTTTACATCTTTGTGTCCCCGGAACCTTCATGTAACTCATCGGTTTGTTCCTCGTTTGATCCCTCGGTTCTTTCTACAGTAGTGACAGCACGCTGCTTAATCTCAGTTCCTGTGCTTCATTTGCCATCGTTAATTTCCCCAATCCGAAGAAAGACATAGGTGTCTCGGCTATATGGTTAGGTTTTTCCATGTGGTATGCTTCAGTTTATTCAATTCAGCTGTTGTGGCGAGGGCTAAGCGCTAATCAACTGAGATTTGAATTTGCGCATTTTTGATGTCTTATGCTTGACGTATCTCGCAAGTTCGAGACTGATCCTCTCTATTACGTACTGGCATATGTTGTATCCCACCATCATGTTGCCACCTTCTGCTTCTCCTACCATTTGTGTCATTGGCATACGGTGTTTACATCTTCATGTCCCCTGGTTCGCAATTCATCGGTTTGTTCCTCATTTGATCCGTTCAGCTCCATTGGCCGTGATCGTCTTCAATTTTGCCGTTACCTTTGTTGGAATATGTGCGCGTTTTTAATGTATCGTCTGCCTTTTCCATTGATCTTGTGCCGGTATGTTTAGGTGTGTCTGATGTCATGAAATCTGTTTGACGATGAGGTTTCTCTGCATTCGGTACGCACTTTGCACAAGTATATTTCAGATACATGCATGAGGGGTTCTTTCAACCAGGTTTTGCTGCGTGTTGTGCATCTCCCGGCTGTCGTCATGCTCTTCTTTTGGTGCTGTTGTCTCATGCAACATTCTCGACCTTGTGTTTTCTTGCAGTTTCTTGGATTGCAGATCCTTGCCTTTTTGTTCTTATCTTTTCTGATCCGCCTACTTCCTCTGTTCCGCGTCTATCGGCCGGCCTTCGCAATATGTTTCTATGTCATAAAACGGATATGCCGCCCTTCGGTGAGTGTTCTCCTCATGGCTACATCAAAGTTATCCCACCCCTTTGACTTCGTCTTTTTCCTCCTGTCGCATCTGAAGTCCAAGTACTCGGCATTCTGCGTCCTAGGTCCATATATAAGGCCTCATTTACCTTTGATTTCGTGCTCAAACCTGAATCGCTCTCTGTGATACATGTCTTATTTCTCTTGTTCATCGACCCAACGGCAAGAAACACCTCTCAAAATGCCCAAAACGCCGTATGTCCTTCATTTTTTTTTACGTGTTATGCTTTGTTTCGTGTCTGACGCGTGCATTGGTTTAGTACATCGAAGAAAACCTCATCGTATGGCCTCCCTGTTTCCTTGATAACGCCTATCTCATGTTGTCTGCATTATGGATTCAGCACTAGCCCATTGAAAAAGACTTCAGCTGCGTCGTAAGTCTTGTCATGTTTGGGATTTAATTGTCATCAGCTGAACAAAAATAGCAATAGGACAAACCTGAAGGAGTGGGTTCTTGTTGTTTCACTTCTATTTTTGTTGAATTTCTCTTGCAGACTTATTGCCGAAGATGCTTCTCTGAGCGCCACCCAGTACGTTGTTTTGAATCTCGATGAGATCTTCACAGCTCAACGGTTTGGTTAGCAATCCATCGACTCCTGCGAAAAAGTGTGGCGTTGTCGTCAGTGATTCGTCCGATACGTATGTCCCATTCGTCATTATTATCTGCTATATGATATGCATTGAATCGCCAGAGAACATCCGAACACCCCAACCCAGGTGAAGCGCCAACGATGTTCTCCACCTGCTCCTGGGACCGCTGCCTTCAACCAACTGCCAGCAGTCTCTGTTCTGTTCGTTTTTTTTTTTTTTCTCGTACCCATACTTATTCGGCTGCACGTTCAGTGGTTCTACTGGTGCCCTTGCAGTCGATTCCAGTAGTCCAAGGTACGTGTTATTCTACATCGATTTGCTGTTGGAAATTTCATACGTTTTAGCAGAACCAGGTCTAAGTTCGAATTCGTGTTTCTTGATGTTCGTCTTCTAATCTTGTGATAGGCGAAACATCATCAAATCGGAAAAGGCGAAGGCACTTGAAGAAGCTCAGCATAAAAGGTCTTTTTTGGATTACCTTCTCGACTTATCGCTTACTGACACCTGTTGCAGGCCGCCTGCACCTGTAGTAGATATTGACGACGATGGTGAAAGTGAAGTTCTTGTTGCATATTTGTACATTTTTCTTTATTTCTTTTTTTGTTATCTTCTCTACTTATCACTTGCCGATTTTGGTTGCAGTTCGCGTGCGACTGCAGTCAATGTCGAAGATGATGACAGTGATTTTCCTTCCATTTCTTCGTATGTTTTTCTTTCTCTTTTCATATCCTTGTTTCCAGTAACGTCATCTTCTTTACGTTGTAGTATCCTTGCATGAACGTCCAGCAAAAAACAGGTTCCTAGTCAGAAAACTGATGTGCTCACAGAAAAGATCAAGGACGATAGGCCAGTCGGTGGCCCTCCACCTGTTGCTTCGTGAGTATTTATTGTTATTATCTAGTGGTGTTGTTTATATTCTTCACAGCCCTGTCTGCGATACCTTGGGCGATAAGAAGGTTGTTACTTCTTCAGGTCGCAAGTCGTTAGTCTTATTATTTGTCATATTTTTTCTGTCTAATTTGCGTTGCAGTGTTGTTTTGGAAGCTCTTGACAAACCGGTTCCTACCCTTACGCGTGACTTGTCATACGTTTGTGTTCTTGCATTCTAATATGTATGTGTTTTTATTTTTTGCAACGTTCTTGTGTTAGATCTCCCGCGCCGAGTGATGCAGCCAGTAGTACTATGAAGGAAGAGGTTCCGGATGATACCTCCTCGCTGCAGTCGCCGGCGCGAAGCGAGAATTCTTCTCATGCAGAGTGGGTGTTGTGTATTTTTGTTACAATAATTTGCTGACTCTTTACCTATTCTTTTAGTCCGCCTATTCCTCAACCTGCTTCTCGTAACCATCTTTCTGTCATGTTGACGCCGTGCCCTGACCCTGACTTGGCGGGGTTCTATGAAAACCTTCCTGTCCTTCCGTACGTTCACAGTTATTGGTTTCTCTATTAGTATTAATGTCGTTATATATTAACTATTTGTCAGTCGCGTGTGTGAGATCAGGTCCTTCTCAGGGAGTTCGGAATCGCCCCGGACATCTTGGGCGGAAAAATGCAGAGGTTTGGACCAAAAAACTCTCAAGTGAGTCGTCCGCGTTCGTTCTTATTTCAATGGATCCTCTAATATAAGCTCTCTACCAGGCCAATCCTCAGAGCGCTGCTTTTCACAAAATCCGGATCGTACGTTAACACCGCTAGAGTTGAACCTAAACTGTTGCATGTCTTCAACGAACGTCTTCGGATTGATGATACCAGGGCCATGGCCTCTTGCATTATGACTGGAACGGTTACTGAAAGTTTTTTGATCGAAGCCGCCGAAGCTGGGCCCGCTCACTCCCCGTATTCAATTCATAAGCTTTCGATCGCGCCCTTTGAGCAGGACTTCAGACGAGACACCGCTGTCTGGGGTTTAAAATTCAGTTTTCTTGTCATATCTGGTACGATTTCCCCCACTGGATTCAGTTTCACGACTAGAAGAGCAGGCAAAGGAGAACCTTGGCGATCTCGTGAGTGTTCTTTTTCTATCGTACAATGCCTCGTCTCATGCTCTGCCATTAGCGTCTGCTCTGAATTCTCCTGTAAAGGGCATATCGAGTGGATTGAAGATGGTTTCGTCCTCACTGCCCACTACTTCTTCAGAGTTAGCGTCTCGCTCTTTTGATGACTCAAGTAGGTAGCATGGTCCACTGCCCTCAACTTTCATTGACTTTGCTTGTTATGTACAGTTCCTGTTTATGATGGGAGAGCGACAGCTAGCAACCCGGGGTTTCGCTTCAACGATGGTGATTTTGATGCCCTTTCGACTTGGCCCCTTTATGAAGGGGGCAGCGCTGAGGTTCCGTTTGGATCCATCGTTTCTGTTATATACACACTTGGCACGTACCGTGGTTCTTCTGGTCTCGTCATGTCCTCCAACTTGATTTCTGTGATTCTACTTTCCCTTCCATAGACAGTCGTCTTGTAACTATCTCGATGTCTTTCGTATTGTAGCCTCATCAACATGATAAAACGTTCTTGAATGCGTTCTGACCTTGTTTACATTTGCAAGAGTTATATTTGAATTGCCGGGCTATATGTCATCATGAATATCAAACGGGTTCATGAATACGAGGGTGGTATATATGCTCTTCTATTACCTTTAAATCTACTACTATGCAAACGGAAAATAAACATAAAAAATCAAACAAAACAAAAAAAACGTATTCTCACATGTGACGCTCCTCGTCTAGATTGGCGCCTTTTCCCTTGCAACCTCTCACACGTCTCTCCCTCTCAGCGCAAATCACAACCACCAAAGCACTGCAGGCGGCTCCCGTCTCTGACCTCACACGTCTGGAATAAATTACTGTAAGGTGAGCATCGTGTGTGCTCTCGGATCGGCACATTCTGGACCACGTGACACTTGCATCGCTGTCGACGACTCAACACAACAGTGCCCTGCCACAACGCCCTTGCACACCACGCATCCTCCTCCTCGTCCCCCTCTTCCTTCGTCCTTCGCCCGATGTCTCGCTCTCGCTGCCATGCAGGTCCCCTCGCTGCCAGACCAGGAATCGCCACCGGGGTCACTCGCCACGCCCGCCATTGTTGGCAGCGCCACAAGACCATGCCCCATGCTAACTGTCAACTAATGCCACACACATCGAGCTCGACGCTCCGTTCATTCGGCCCTTGTTCGGGTCCGCAAGTTGCTGGACGTGTAGACTGCTGGATTCGGACTTGTTAGACCTTATTCGTATGTTCCTTGTATCTCTTTTCGCCTTAGACTCGTTGCCCCCTTTTGTTAGCCCCTTACTAGCATCTCTGCCATCGGACATTGTTCCAAGCCGCTCCCTTGACCCTGCGCCGCTGTTGCGCTTCGACATACCATTCTTTCTTGCTCATTTCTCTATTCGCCGGACACCTCTTTCCATACGACGCCACACGGTCTGTCGCCGGCAGAACGTTCACTCCTTTTCCTTCCCCTTTCGCTGACTATTCGTTCCCCTCACATAGCACACATTGTCTTGTCATTTCGGACTCAAATATAAATACCCAAGCCCGGTCCTGGCGAACGCCAGGCAACTGTGGCCCCTTCCTCCTCTTTCCTTTGTGTGTGTGCCGGGCAACTGTGGCCCTTCTTTCTCTTGTTTTCACGACGCCCTCTGACCACTCATTATGCCCTCGACGAACACTCGCGCGCGGCAGTGGGGATAACAACCCGTGTATACCGCTCCCGTCTACTCTCAGCGCGTGCTCGTTTCCGGGTACGCAGCTCGGGTTTTATCTTTAACCTTTCCTCCCGAACTCTCGCGCAGACATTCCGTCTGCGATATATTACCTTATATAATTTAAAAAGGAAGTATAAGTGCACCGGAAGCAATGTCCTACAACAAGTGTTCGGTATGTCAAAATAGCATCAGTGTGTACATTTATAGCTTTGATTCGCAGTATTCCGCATATCTGTTTGTGTTTGTGTTTTGCACTAAACATGACATAAGCTCAGAATACCCACATGAATGCTAAGCATTGCTCTGTTTTCGGTTTATTCGACTTCTGCTCTCACGCCATGCTTGTTCACTGTGTTGTATGCTTTGGCGCATTCGCTGCCTTATTGGCTTCATATTCTGGAACCTATCTTGATGCTTTTAAAGGCGTTGCGATTTCGGCGTGCGTGGTCATAAAATCCTTACCATCTTTTACTGAACTTTTTTTCACTTTTCTAGCGTGCATCGTTCAACATCTACTACATCTGTAGGCATCGGTTCCTATATGGTAGATGGATTGTCTGCTTCGGTACGTGTTATTTTTCTTTGATTGTATAGAAATACTGTTTTTACAACTTCCTGTAGAATCAGAGTATCGGCTCTGTCGAACTTGTGGCTACTCATGGCCATGTCTTGCGATTCGCTCATGTACAAGTTACTGCAGTCAGACTGTGTCAAAATATCAGGTTTATCAACTCTGTGGACTTCGTCCATGTCGACTTGTTGCGTTTCCGCCAGCTTATCACTGCTACATTGCTCTTTGAACGATGCGGTTTCTATGCCCTCCACAGCATTTTCGGTGCTTTGTACTGTCCACCGCATCAAGTGTCATCGAGGATGTTTCGTGTTCTGCTTCGGGTCACATGTGGCTTTGCTGCCTTGTTGCCTTGTATGTGCTATGCTATACTCGCCAAGCTAGCAATGATCATCCACTGTGTGCTCTTCATGCGCCATGCATTACTTGTGCGTTTCGTTGCCTCGCATCTTTTACGCAATGACATAGTCCGTCACCACTTTTTGTCTTTTATTTCTTGTCCATTCCTTCTTTACATGAAGCATCTAGTGTCGGTTGTGTTACAAGTTCCGGATCCTGTTTCGCGTTTGCATGGCATACAGTGTCTGTATCGTGAGATTGCCTGTCTACGTTTGCACGTTTGGGTATCTATTATTTGTGGTTTTCTCCTGTGTTTCCGTCTTGTATTTCCATTTTTTCGCAGTCCTTTACGCTACAGAGGGTCGTTCCCTACGCGTTACAACTCGTCATTAACTTGTGGGCCAGTTCGGCATAGCATTGATTACACCGAGCATATTCCACCTACTTCATTCCCTTACGGTGGTGCTGGTCGCTATGATTTTGCTTATAAAGAAATTGCACCGTTTGTTGTGCAAGGCGATATGGGAAGCACTGGTAATTTATTTAGATTCGTTGTTCACGGTGAGCACATCGGTATGAGTAATTATGATCCCAAAGTTTTTGTTCATACAAACGTGCCTCTGTGTAATATTATTCATCATCTATCCATCAAAACGATTCTAAATATTGCCCATATCCACGGAATAAAGATTTCGTCGCATGTCCCAAAAGCTATTATGGTATCCTACTTCAATACACATCACTGTGCAGCATGTAACAACGCAACTACCATATTCTCTGTAGTCAAAAGCAGACTTGTTCATGACAGAATCCGGAAACAAAAACCTATGGATAATGCATGTGTCGAACCAGAGATGACTGTATGTGTTGGGGACTCTATACAGCAGGGCAATCCGCTGCTATTGCAGAAGCTGAAGGATAATCATACAACAGAGGTAGAACAAAAACGTCATCGGGGTGCAAACCATTCCGAGTCTAGTAAACAAAGTAGACATGTTTCCAGCACAACACGATCAGTCCGTTCGAGGCATACCACAAGTTCTACTTCAACAATGCCAATTTTCCCCCCTTCACCTCCAGACAATAAACTGATGTGTGACATCACCCGTGACTTTTGCTTCAATTCTTCTCCTGATAAAATGGAGGAAGCTGGTTGCGCTGTATGTGGTCAGTTAACTCCCTCTTCGAAGCTCACCAGACTAAAATCAGTGAAACAATGTTTACGCATATTACAGACACAAGGCGTTACTAGGGTGGAGAGAAAGCACTCTTCCAAGCCAATCCATGAATTCAAGGGCCCTGTTCTCGACTACAAGTGCAATCGTATATGTGATAATTGCAGAAAACACTTACGGAAGGGGAACGTTCCTCGAAATGCTTTGGCTAATGGATTGTGGATCGGCGCAGTTCCTGATGAGCTCTCGGGTTTGAAATTTATGGAGCGGTTGTTAATTGCACGCATACGTATTAACAGCTGCTTCGTTCGAGTTGCAGCGTCGGGTCTAAGAAGAATGACCTCACATGTAATTGCATTCGAATCACTGGTTCCGAAAATTTACCATCGCTTGCCCCCTCCCGTCGAAGACCTAGAAGAAATGTTGGCTATTTTATTCACAGGACCCTGTCTGCCTACAGAAAAAGATTACCAGCGCACTCCGTTGTTGGTCAGATGTTCGTATGTTGCTCGCGCGCTTGAATGGCTAAAGTTAAATAACACTTATTACGCAGACCTTGAGATTGCATATGACAAGCTAGAAAAGTATCCAGAAAACTCTCCGCCGGTTACAGTTGAATATCGCAAGTCGTTGACCACTAAAATAGAAGAAGGTACAAGCTCTTTCGATAACGGCGAGGAAGTTGGCGTAGACGATGGAGAATGTCCTTTTGTTGTACATGGATTAATGAATGAGCAATACAAGACTATGTCAGTTGAAACACTGAAAGGCATTGCATTGAGACATTGGAATAACGGAGGTGGTGCACTTGCTGTGTCCCACAGTGTGAAATCTAAATCGATATATAACAATCCTGGCTTATATCCTCAAGCTTTTCCATGGCTATTTCCATATGGTCTTGGAGGTGTAGGATCAACTGCGCTCTCCGACAAAGCCCATAAACGGTTTTTGTTAATGTACCACGATAAGCGGTTCCAGTGCGATGTTACTTTTCCGTTCGTAGCCTTCAGTCATCTGCAGATGAAAGCTGCTTCATCAGCTGGCTTCCTCCTTGCGGATTCGTCGAAATTTCATGACATCGCGAATAGATTGTTGTCTGTCAATCAAGGAGCACTTGCATCTATATCCAAGCGTTTGTGTTATGATCCTGGGCCCTACCACCAATTTTCCGTGATTTTCCACCATTTATTCCACGCTCTCGGTCACTCGTTCTCTCACTCGTTCCCTCACGCGCCGCTCGGACCACCACCAAATCACCTGACAAATCACCTGATGAATCACCTGACTATTCCGCAGTCAATTATCACATGCCATCACTCCGCAGTCCGCAGCATTCCACAGCATCACCATTTAACCCATTATGGATTGCCAGCTCATTGCCACATCATGATGGATTGCCAGCTCATTGCTACGTCATGATGGATTGCCAGCTCATTGCCACGTCATGATGGACTACCATACTTAGGACTGCCAGCTCATGATGAACCTTACTATACGTGACAGTATTATTCTGTGATTCCTGTGACCCGTTACTTCTCACTTGTATATAAGCACTCGTACTTTTAGCAGTTAGGCCCTAAGCCTAACTTGGTTTTCAATCCAAGACTTGTAGCTTCCACCCAGGACTCCAAGAGTCACCAGTCTGAACCCTCAGTCGCTTCAAACGCCTTGAAGCTCCCCCTTTTCATCTCTAACTATCTACCTCAGGAGTCGCCCTTATCATCGGGGACTTTACTCTTATACTGTGTAGCCAATCGGTACCGCGCTACTCACGTGATCCATTGCCTCAGGAGGAGACCCCACTGAGCAATCCCAGTCGTCGCCACACCAACCCACGCACGTCGCGTCTTTAAGGCCCTTGAACCTTAACAGTTTGTCTGAAGGCAAATCTGTAAAGCCTTCCACCGAAGATGAAAAGGCGTGCTTCCAACTTGTCCATGACCTCGATCACATAAATGGGAAAGTTCAGGGTTCGATAACATCGAAAAAGTATATGCGCAGCGAAATTTGGTCATTGATTGCGTACATGGGGGCTCCGATGTGGTATATAACGCTTTCACCTGCTGATAACAAGCATCCACTGTGCCTATATTTTGCTGATAACAAAGAATCATTCAATATAAACATTCATCGTAGCGACGATGAGCGATTTCGCTTGGTAGCCAATAATCCTGTCGCCGGCGCTAGATTTTTTCATTTTCTGGTCGACATGTTCATCGTACACGTATTGGGGTTTGGAAAACATCGACGAGGATTGTACGGTGATACGTCAGCGTTTTATGGTACAGTGGAGCAACAAGGACGGTTGTCTTTACATCTACACATGTTAATCTGGATCTGTGGCACTCTACCACCCAACGAGATGCGCCGTAGAATCCTTGATCCGGCTTCTGATTTTAGAGAGAACCTAGTGAAGTACTTGGAAGGTACATATGCAGGTGATTTCATGTCTGCAAGCCTGAAGGAGGTTGAAGCTGATGTTAGAGATGCCTCAACTTCAGAAGGTTACAAGGATCCTACTGAAATGCTGCCTGAAATACCACCTTCTCGTTGTTCAAAGAAAAAGTGCAATGGTTGCGATCGATGTACTGACGTGGATAGTTGGTGGTCGCGTTTCCGCCGTGTAGTCAACGTGTTGGTATTCAGGTCAAATCTTCATAAGTGTTCGAGTACTAGAAACAAAGATGGCTCTCAGAATAAGGGCCGTGCGTTCAAAGGCTGTCTTGATAACATATATGGTAAATGTAAGGCAAGGTTTCCACGTCCTGTGTACAAACAGACCGGAGTCGATACAGAATCAGGTAGTATTTTAATGAAAAAGACCGAGCAATGGCTGAACACATTCTCTTACCTTGTTACATATCTTTTCAGATGCAACACTGATGTTACGAGTCTACGTTCAGGTACTGCAATAAAATCTGTCCTGTTGTATGTTACCAACTATGTGACGAAGGCACCTGAAGACGCATGCAGTTTTTGATACAATCCGTTATATTTTCGAGAGAAACCCTGATGTAGTAGGAGGTAGCGACTTGAACAAAGAAAAGGCCCGGAAATTGATGACGAAAATAGTGAACTCTCTCAGCGCGAAGATGGAAATGGGTAGTCCAATGATCTGCATGTACATATTGGGAAACCCGGACCATTATAAAAGCCATGATTTCCGAGTCTTTTATTGGGTATCGTTCGTTAATGCCGCCAGAAGTCCATGGGTTGAAAGAGTTTCCCATGATTGCAAGGAAGTATTGAAGATGGATGGTACATCGCTAAACTCGAACATGGTGCAGCATGAGCAATCGGACACGGAGGCGTTAGCTGGAATCGAAGAATCGAAGGAGAAGGTCACGATACTTAAATACAATAACCGATTTATTGGTCTTTCTCCTGTGCACGACTACATCTATCGATGTGAAGCTCTTCGCCATATGTGCCTATATGACTGGGTTGCGAGATGTGAACGAACAAAATTACCTAAAAAATGGAAATCGAATAGCAGGGAAAAGTATGAAGACGACGGTCATGATGTTACCGAAGATGGATCGCCCATTGATAAATGCCCCTCATCCCATCCAAGCTTTTGCGACAGCAGAACGACGTCGAGTGTGTTTCCTCTCCTCTTGGAGCATCCCCTCGCAACGACCCACGGTACCCAATGCTGTCCTGTAGGAAAGGAGAAGGTTCCAAACTTCGTTGGTCCCACACTCCCTAGATGCGATCAAGGAGATCGCGAGTTTTATTGTAGCGTAATGTTGACTTTGTTCAGGCCTTGGTGATCAGGGTTGGAACTTAAAACGCAAGAACAGAGCTGGGATGATGCATTTAGTACACACAACTTTTCTGATAAACATAAGGACATCATGAGAAACTTGGGTATTCGATACGAGTGTCTTGATGTGCGGGACGACTTCCATGCCCAATTGAACAAAGGAGATATTGACATTACTGTCTTGTGGGAAGATCCGGATGTTCAAGCGATGCAGGATATGGATGAAATGACGTCCGGTGATAATGTAAACGTTGTACAGGATGACTGCAATATCGAGCATCATGTCCATGATTTCTCGAATGAACTAGGGAAGTGCGAGAAAGCACAGACTCACCTTATGTCCGAAATGAGGGCAACGCTACAAGATCTCGGATGGACGGAGAATATCCCTGAGTTGTTGAACCAAGTTGTGCATGTCAGGCATCCACCTCCAGAGGTCCAACGTAATGGGGCAGCCTGGAAAACGGTTGTTGCGCAAAAACGGACTGAAGTGCTTCAACTGCGTTCGCAAAACATGCCTGAAAACTCGAATTCTAAGACCATCCACAGCACAGCAAACAATCAGTTTGTACCTGATAATGTACGTGTCGTAAAGAAGTCTTACTTGTCTAGCCTTTTTGTTTCAAAAGAATGGCAGGCAACAATTGAGGATATTTATATTTTGTTTGGCTTGAATCAAGAACAAGGTCGTGCATTCCGTATTGTTGTGAATCATGCGTGTGATCCAGATTCTGAGCAATTGAAAATGTACATTGGTGGCATGGCAGGTACAGGAAAATCACAAGTGCTTCGCGCACTTTCCGAATTTTTTTCACAGAGAAAAGAATTATATCGCTTGCTAATACTAGCACCAACGGGGAGCGCAGCCGCTTTACTGGGTGGGTCTACTTACCACTCTGTACTTGGAATCAACTCGGATGGTGATCGCCCGTCGAATACACTGCTGTCTCAACTAAAATCAAAGTTGCTGGGTGTTCAATATATCTTTTTAGACGAAGTTTCAATGTTATCATGCAGAGAGATGTATCTCATTAGTGCGAGATTGGCACGGATATTGAACAATCCTGACACGCCGTTCGGTGGGATGAATATGATCTTCGCGGGCGACTTCGCACAACTACTGCCTGCCATCGGTGGGGAGCATACTTCACTTTACAGTCGAACAGTCGGGAGAAACCCTACCTCGTTGTATGACCAACAGGCTGCCATTGGGAAGGCGCTCTGGCACCAAGTTACCACTGTTGTAATATTGCGCCAGAATATGAGGCAGCGTACCGAATCTGTTGAAGATGCCCAGTTCCGTGAAGCCCTCACTAACATGCGGTACAAGGCGTGCACAGCTGAAGACATTGCTTTCCTTAGGTCTCGAGTCTCGAGTAACCTCCCTAACAGCCTGAGACCTTCTATAAACGATGCGCGATTTCGAAACATTTCTATTATTACTTGCTTAAACTTGTTGAAAGACGAGATTAATCGCCTGGGTGCATTGAGATTTGCTCAAGAGTCGAATCAGAATTTGGTGGACTTTTTTTCGATAGACACGCTGCCTTCGGAGGATGTCAAAGACGGCAGTGGTGCTAGTAAAAAGCGGTGTGTAAGACGGAAACCTTGTAGAGAATTTACTGAGCATGACAAAATCAAGCCGAACATTCAAAAAATAATATGGGAACAACCACCTTGCGCAAACACGAAGCTCGTTCCAGGCAAACTTTCGCTTTGCGTAGGCATGCCAGTTATGATCAGAAACAACTTTGCAATGGAACTTTGCATGACTAAGGGCCAGGAAGGGTTTGTATACGCCTGGCAATCTTGATTGATAAACAGTGTAAACACATTGGATACGCTGTTTGTTCTGCTTAGTGATCCACCTACACCGGTGAAGCTTGATGGTCTTCCATTGAACGTAGTTCCATTGGCTAAAAATTCAGTCTCTACTACTTGCAATCTACCGGATGATTCATCTCTAAACATATCGCGTTCACAAGCTGAACTTCTGCCTAATTTTGCCATGACAGACTTTGCATCTCAAGGAAAAACGCGAAGAAATAATGTTGTGGACTTGAGGTACGTGCGGAGTCATCAAGGATATTACACATCGCTATCGCGTGGTACAAGTGCTGCAGGAACTCTGATACTAGGTGGATTTCACCCATCCAAGATCACCAGTGGTGCTTCTGGGGCCTTGCGCCAAGAATTCCGCGAACTTGAACTTCTGGACGAAATCACCACTCTCCATTACGAACATAAGGTACCAAGGAAGATTGCTATGGCTGACCGTAGGAATACCCTCATTGCATTGTTTAGAGAAAAGAAAGGATTACAATATATGCTGTCAAGGATGCACAAAGCTATAAGATGGAACAAGCGCGATCCGTACCTCGAGAGCGAAGAATCGACCAGTCAAGTCGTTGAATGGAGATTTGTGGAGCCTGTATCAGCCGTATCGGCAAAAAAAAGACAATGTGCGTCGGAAAGTTATGCGAACAAGAAAGATCAGCCACTGATAGAAGGCCCTGCACAAAAAGAAAGGGATCAGAGTCCTAGGGGGTTGAAAAGGCAGGATCCCAATGACGCAAACCTGCTAAAGGCATCAAATAAAAGGTTCAAGAGTTCTCATAATGCTGTTTCGGATGCGAATACTCAATTACATCCTCATGTGCTTGTCCCTATTGGAACACAGTGGCAAAACAATAGCTGTGCATACGATGCTGTATGTACGGTGCTTTTCAATGTTTGGCGTGAAGATCCTGCCAAAACGACACAATCGTGGAATGAGTTAGATAACGAGATTCTGAATAGCTTGACCACTGCTTTCAACTCACATGTAGATATTTATACTGGATCGACTTCTCATTCTTTAGAGGAGATACGTGATGAATTCAGGCGCCGTCTTGAAATCATAGATAGTAGTGAATTTCCCTTCGGTGATTATGCAAGCGTGCACGCTATCATGGATCGACTGCTCGTGGCTCAGGAACCGGTTGTTAGGTCAGTTCGTCGGTGCCGTCACAACCATACTGTGGATGGAGATGAGCGGTTTTCTAGTTCATGTGAGATTATGACTGTGGGCACTGCACTGGCTGGCCATAGCATCCAAGAATATATGGATGAATTCTCTGTACCGTTGTCTGGTACATGTCCTGAATGCAATAACCAGTTAGTTCGTTCCTTTTCGTTCACCCTTCATCCACCCCTGCTATGTATTGAATTATGGGAAAGCCCGAGTCTCTTGGACTCCGTACTGCATATTGATGCTGGCGGCTTGCGTCGACAATACAATTTGCGTGGTGTGATATACTATTCTGGCAACCATTTCACAGCTAGATTCATAACTAGAAATGGTATGGTTTGGTTCCATGATGGTGTATTCACAGGCAGCTCGTTACATTATGTGTCACAAGATATTTCATCAATCCCACTAGAAAGATCCAGTACAGCTATATATATCCGATGTTGAAATGTAAACATTGGGTATGCCAAGGTGGAGGCGGTACAAAAGAATGTGGTAGGGATATGTGTCCCATAACGCGGACAGCACGTTATCTCTATCTACAGCAGTTATTAAGCCCGATATGGTAATCGTGGCTATGGCATATGATGCACGTCAGCCATCCGGTCCGTGCACGTCAGTCCGAGCACTACAACGCTTACAAATTATATATGTATTAATTATCGGAGCACCTAAGGTAGCTCCGGTGTCCGTACGGGACGTGACTACTACAATAAAATGCATAATGCGTTATATTCAAACAGTACCTTAGTTGTGTAAAGTGTAAAGTATTTATATGTATGGTATGTAGCTACAGTAAATGTATAATAATGCACTATACTTCAACATCTGAAAGAACTCGGATATGCCATATGCAGTAGTGGCCCACTAAAAGCAAGTGACTTGTGCTAAGCTGTTATCGTTGCGTAAGTACCGTCAATCTTATTGTGAAGAACGGAGGGAAGCAGTAAAACAATCGTCGGCCTACATTCTGGCAACTGACGGCGGAACTCCCAACTCGTAAAGTATTACGTTATGGTGTCGTAATCGTAATGAGGACGGGAAGAGCAAACGCGATGGGCCGTTGTGGCTTTGCTTGGAATTCTCAGTTCATTTTCCACCAGACGGAACATCTGTGCTCCCAGCCCTGTAGGATTGGCCCACCAAGCAAGTTACTTCTGGACCAAGCGCCAACGTATCAACCCAACTTCCTGAACCTGTGGTGTCTCGACTCCTTGCCTCCGTCTCTTCCTTTTGCTGCCATTCCCTTCCCCGTTCATTTGGCGCTCGGATTCGGATAGGTCGCGTAGAAACCGGGGAAGTTCTCAATGACGCGTGGTCAGTTTCATGTGTCCTCTTCTACTGCCACAATTGTCACTGAGATTCTAGCGAGTAGGCGTCGATTCGAGCATCAATGTAGTCCCTGACGACGCACTCCTCGAAATATTTGATTTTTACCGACGGGAAGACGCCCCCGCTTGGAATCACGAAGGATGGTACAAGCTCGCACACACATGCAGGCGATGGAGGAATATCATCCTCTCGTTTCCCACTTGTCTAGATGTACACCTTTACTGCACATATGGTTCACCAGTTGCAGACATGCTGAGCCATTCCCCACCCTTCCCACTCATCATTGATTACGATGGAGAGAAACCCTTATCCGCAAAAGACGAGGAGGGCGCGCTCCTTGCCCTCCAGAAGCACAATCGCCTCCGTCATCTCCCTTTGTGCATCAACTACCACTCGACAAACTCTTCGCGGCTATGAACGGGCCCGTTCCTACTGCTAGATTGGCTTTCTATCGATTACTCAGACGCTGACAAGGATGAAAGTGAGGGCGACAAGCTCGACTGTCTCCGACTTCCCCAATCATTCCAGGCTCCGCATTTATGCCAGCTTGAACTGAACCGGGTCGATGCCACCGAAGTAGGGTTACCCCTGCTCGCTTCTCTCACCGGTGAAGCAAGATAAGATAATATGGACGAAGGATCTCGCAGTGAGTAGCGAGGCAGATATGGGTTAATAGATGCAGAGGAGGTGTAGAAGAACAAGCCGATGATCGATCCGATAAGGATGAGATCACGTGTGAGGGATATGAAGACAATCGAAGAAGGATGGAGATGAGATAAGGTAGGATAGGTGAACCAAGGGGGATCTTCGTAAACAAGGCGAACGCGGATTTGCTTGGTGGCACTGAATCAGCGCTGGGGCTTGAGGAGTGAAGAAGGCTTGAGGGCATGCAGAGAGGAGAGAGAAACACAGGGGAAACTTCGATATTCAGCAACAAGTTGAGCGAGACAGTTTAAATACATGAGAGGCTGGCTGTACAGTAAGAGGCTGTCCGAGAACATCGAAACGAAATGTAAGTCTACGAGAAAGGCGGAGCACAGGGGGAAGGAGTCAACAGACAAGATGAAAGACATAGGGAGGAGGAAGGGACGAAGGCGATGGTGAGAACACGCGGGAGGGAGCACAGGACGAGGCGTTGAGACAGAAAAGGAGAATGGGGAGCCACAAAGGGGAAGTGCGAGGCCACAACGGCCGGTAATCTAGGAGGAAATAAGGTCAAAAAGAGTATAGTAGAAAGGCCGTTTAGAGAGAACAATGGGGAAACGAGAACATCGGACGTGCGCAAGCAGACGCCCTCAGTGGAAACAAGACGGGCTTGATGTTGAGATCGCTTGGGACTTGGAGACGAAGGAGGTGCAGTGCGTCGGAGTGGGTATCTTGACAGGTGAAATGTCGACGAGGGCGGAGGGGAAGAGAACAATGGGAATCGACACATGGCAGAGGCGATGGCAAGGCACAAGTTTGAGGGATCTAGACAGGGCGCGAGAGCGAGGACAGCTGGAGCGGACAAGGACACGAGGCGAGGTATAGAACTCGCGGGGATCGTCTCGGAGTCACCGATACCCCCGTTTGCAAGCGGTTTCACGGTCAACAACTGTGGCCACCTTACACCGGCCTCATATGTCTCGTCCTTGCTGGTATCCCGGCATCCAGATACCTCCCCCTCAATTATCTGGCGTCGTGCCTTTCACTCATGCCCCAGCTCGAGTTCATAGACCTTGGATTTTATATTCTCTCTGACGACATCGCAAGAGAACCTATCGACCCTCCGAACGTGAAGCAGATTTCACTTCCGAATCTAACTGGAATTTTTTTTCAAGGTGACAGCTCTCACCTAGAAGGCCTCGCAGCTCAGATAACTGCCCCTCACATAACGCTCTTCAGGGCGACTTTCCTCGATCAACCTTCATCTACCCTCCCACATCTGTCGGGTCTCCTAACCACGGCAGCAGGGCTCAGGCTTCCCATAGCCCGCATCAAGTTCCCTAGTACGTATGTAGATGATCCCAACGTGGTCATATCCATGACAAGCTCAGAACGAGCTCTGGAACGTCGGCCACACCTTCCACCCTTCGAAATAGTTTTCCCATCCCGGTCACTATACGCACAGGTCGCCTCTACAGTGAAGATCTGCGCTGCGCTCACGCCGATGCTCTCTGCGGTGAGGAGCTTACACCTTTGTTTCGATGGGACACGTTGTTGGTCTCCGCACGACCGCCCCATCGAAAATGCAAGGTGGCACGATCTGCTCAGGCCATTTTGTAAAGTGGAGATATTGCAGGTCGACGCTAAACTACAGGAGCTGTCTCTTGCGTTGTCTCCGAATGACAACGGACCGCCCATGGAAATACTTCCACAGCTGCGCAAGATCTTGCGACCGAGTGGTGCGCGCTTTGGTTCGCGCTTTGGGGACGAATTTGATGGGTTTATCGCCGCGCGGCGGGATGCAGGACAGCACATTGTCAAAGGCTGGCGTCTTCCTATTCTGTATCCCTACAGTGAGGCCAGTGAACGAGAAGAGGGCGAGGCCTAGAGCGGTGGGGAGGATGGTGAGAAGTAGGGAAACAATTAGGGAGAGGTTGAACTGGGGGTTGGAGATGAAAGAGAAGAAGCCGAGGAAAGCAGCTCCAACACGAAAACAGAGTCAGATATTGGCCCTGAGACCGACGATGACCCTGGATCCTCCACCGAGATTGATTCCGAACCTGACTTCGATTCCGAATCAAAGAGTTTGTCCGTTTCCCACCAGATCTGATCTATTCGTCTAGCATCCAACATAGCTTCGTCTAATTTGCCTACTCAACGTATCATAGTACTGTCTTCTGTCTATTTGCTTTCAGGGCCGCATTCGCCGCTGCAACAACTAATACTTCTGGTACCTTTTGTTCCAATGGTTTTGTTCCCTCCATATTACCCTCCATATATCCAATGACCGTGTCTATCAGCGAAATTCCACAACCATTACAATGTCAATGTAAGGTAGGGTTTTGCTGTGACCTCGGATCGGCACATTCCGGACCACGTGATGCATGCCAACCAGTCAACAACCCGACACGTCTGCCCCTCGCCGCTTCGCCCTTGCACGCCACACCTCCGCTTCCTCGTCTCCCTCCTCCGTCGCCCCTCATCCGATGCCTCGTCCCTGTCGCCACGCAAGTTCCCTCTCCGCCTGACCTGGAACCGCTGCCGATGTCACATGCTTAGCCCGCCGTCGCTGGCAGACGCCACAAAAGCGTGCCACCTCACCAACTGTCAGCCAGTGCCATGCACGTCGAGCTCGACATGTCGTCCATTAGCCCCTACTCGAGTTCCGTGCACTGTTGGATACCCATACTACTAGTTTCGGACTCATTCGCTTATCTTTTCGTACGTTCCCTTATATCTCTTTCGTCTTAGACTCGTCGCCCCCTTTCGCTAGCTTCTCCTCGACGCCTTTGCCATCGGACATCGAGCTCTGCCGCTCTTTTCGACCCTGTGCCCGCTGTCGCGCTTCGACATACTTTTCACTCTCGCTCACCTTTTGATTACCGGACTCTATTCGCATACGACGCCGCGCGCTATGTCGCCGGCAGGACTCGAATCTCACTTTCCTTCCCCACTTTCGCTCCCTTCTCCGCGTAGCGTACACTGTCTCCTATTACCTCGGATTCGGCCTATAAATATCTAAGCCCAGCCCTGGCGAACGTGAGACAACTGTGGCCCAACGTTTTTCCCCTCTTTCCGTTTTCGTGTGCTGGGCAACTGCGGCCCTCTCTCTCTCGCTCTCCTCACGACTCCTTACCGACCAACTCGCTACGCTTTTCACGACCGCCGAAGAATACCCGCCAGCGGCCGCGAGGATAACAACTCGCATTTACCGCTCCCCGACCTATTCCTTGGCGCGTTCTCGTCTCGGGAGCGCTGCTCAGGTTTTATCTCCTTGCTCTCTTTCGAACTCTCGCGCGGACTATCCGTCTGCGATAAAACAAGGGACACAGATTGTCGGAACTGGCGTAGAGAACACAGGTCTGTGTGAAGAGGCTTGCTTTGTCGAGGCTGACCTTAGCATAGGAATGTGTCATTGGCCATGCAACTCTGGGCTAAGATAGAAGTGCTACATGGGGCCCGCGCACAGAAATGGGTCTAGAAAAAAAGATAGCGAGCCTTTGATGATGTACTGCATCTTACGCAACACATGGCTAACGTTCCGGTCGTTCAACTTCCAGTGGTGGCCTGAGGGCTCATGCGGATCAATCTAACATCATGTGACAAAATGGCTGGCAAGCTGCAAAGTCCCCCATTGGGATTGATTAACTCTTCAAATACTAGACTAAAAATATTCTTCCGCACGAATGAGCCAAATGTACTAATCTACCTTTGTGCGGAAACCGTTTTTATATATAATGTTGTTGTAAGCTATTCACTGTTTTACGTTTTCACGTGACGTTGGATGGATCTACCAGTTGATCAATTTTCGCGAAGAATCACGTGAGCTGTCACGCTTCCCACGTTTCCAAAAAGGAAGGTGACCGGTAAATTGGTAGAGCTGTCAGAATAGCTGTCAATATTTTAGACTCAGAATAATGGGAGATCTTGGATTAATCGACGTAAGCAAAACAAACACAAACCACATGTCTACATTACGCAATTCGTGCCACGCGTTTTTTCTCTAAGTCGAGTGGGAGCCCAGGAAGAAATGGGTGTGCGCGGGTGCATTTCTGGGCATTATTTCAGCCCGGAAACTTGTCTGGGAGTTATTCCCAGTATATCCCAACTCCGGAAATGCAGCAGAAGGTGGCGCAAGCGCGTACCCGAGCGGGGCGGCGGAAAGGAGCGAAAACGCGTACCCCGGCGCAGCGCCTGAGGGCGGATATGCAAGTGGGTACGCCGTGGATCGGTCCGCGCAAGTGAAAGAAGGCGCAGCGGAGCCCGCCGCTGCAGCGGAAGGGGACGCGCATGCGGGGGAATGCACACCGGGCGGAGCTGCGGGAAAACGCGAAAACGCGAGCCCCGGCACTCCGCCTGAGGCCGGATGTACGAGTGGGTTCGTCGTGGATCGGTCTGCGCAAGTGAAAGAACGCGCAGCGGAGCTCGCCGCTGCAGCGGAAGGGGACACGTGTGCGGGGGAAAGTACACCGGTGCCTGGGGGGGGCGGAGCAGGCACTCGAGAGCGTTCATTTGCAGCGGCAGAGACCGCATCGGGCTTGGCACGCTTGCCCGATCTCTCTCCCGCAGCATACGGGTCACTATATTTACGGCCGCGCTTGCCTTTAACAGGGCCGATGCGCTCCGTGCTCGTGTTTGCACCAGTCGGGCCGGGTTTCCGCTTTGGAGCCTTTCCAGCTCCCATGCATCCGGCAGTTTCAGCCCAGGTATTCCTATTATGGTGGAAGACATCTTTTTTGGGTAACGCCCGGGACCCGTTTGCCGAGGCGATCGCCGCGCTGAGGCTGTATTTTGACCCCTTTGAGTGCCTTGAGATCCGGGGTTGAGCGATCGCTAGTGTTCAACTGCTGATATAACGCGTTGATCTCTTTTAAGAGGATCTCCGCGCTCTCCTCTTCTGATCTAGATGGGCATTTGGGTAAATCAGGAACGCGCACATGTTCCGGGATCTCGGAGGTGCTGTCCACCATTGGGAAGAGTTGAGGGAAATGCACATTGATAGCGGCAATGTGCTTGCAGTACCAGATCCTGGGGAAGTCAGCGCACCCACAAGCTGATCGATTAAGATCGATCGGGTAGTGATTACCCGGACGGGACTCAGAAGCGACAAAGAACTGCATGTCGCTAATTTGGCGAATTGAGTCTTGGGGTATTTTCTTGGCGCTCGCTAGGATTTGTCGGCGACGCCGGGCCAGAAGATCCGGGCCCTCTAGATTGACAAGTTGTCAACCATGCCGGGATTTGATTTCTGGCAGGAAATCGACCACAAGTGCCTGAATGACATAATCGACGCGCCGATTGCGCTTTCCGCCAAGACAATGGGTCTTCAACACATGATGATATCTAGAATTAATTAGTTTGATTATCTCGCTTAAATAATAAACCACATACGCTTCGATCAGCATGTTAGTATTCCCCTCCTCATAGATAGATCGGTTTTTTCTTCCAATCATAGACCACCTATGCAGCACTGGCAACCACTCTGCTTTGAGGTATTTCACAACGCTTTCAGGTACTGAAGGATCGCTTGAAATGTCCTCCCAGATGGTGAAAAACTTGGCAATATCTTCTGTTTTCACCCAAGCTTTGATCTTTTCCCACAGCCCCTGGAACTGGCTCGTTACGAAATGACTGCGGATCGCGCGTAGCACGTGCCACGTGCAGAGAAGGATTCGGCTCTGTGGGAACACGATCTCAAGTGCAGCGATCTGCGCTTGATCGCGATCGGTCATGATGACTTTGGGCCGGACCGATGGACTGGCGTCCCTGACCCATTTGACAAAGAACGTGATTATGTCCGTCGTCGCGCTTGACGTAAACATCCAGGCAACAGGCACGCCTATTCGGGAAAGTCAGAGCGCCCCTTAATAGAGAAATCAATTATTATTTACCATGTCCCCAACGATCTCTGGCGATGATCGTGAATAGTAAAAGATCTTGATATTGGGTAATATTGTGAGTTGCATCAATCCCAATAAAGCCATTACCGAACTCCCGGTAAGCGTTCAATTGGAAATCCATTTGAAGACACAGCACAAATGCATCTTCAGGCAATCTTGAGTTGATCGGAGCGCGATCTTGCTTATCTTTGTAAAATATAAGGCTGCCGTCGTGCTTAGATAGCTCTTCGAGTAGAAGCCTTGTCGCAATAGCATCATCTGGATGTAATCTAGTCCTATGATTGTTGAGGACTCGAGCGATCTGATTTACTTCCTTGAGCGCGATCAATTGATCGCGACTGCCATCAGGCGCATTATGACGAATCTCGCGTACCTTCAAATGTATTAGATCAGCGGCTAAACTGTTTTGGTTTCGGCAACTCACGATCTCACGACAATCAATTTTTTGAGTAAGCATTGCTTTGATTCGCTCCCGGGTAGTGCCGGATAAGCGAGTGTAGGCGATATTGCCAGCGCCAACTTCGTGATCGTGCTCGGGTCGATAACGTCCCAAAACGGTTGGCGTGTGGTGATATTCTTTGATATCGAGATAGCAACCGCAGCCGGTTTTCTTCGACTCGAGCTTGCGCTCCCTATCCGGATGCTTCTTTTCATAGTTGCTTTCCCCTCCGGATTCCTGGCGCCCGCAAACAAAGCGCCGCCACCGGCTATAAAACGTTCCGGTCCGGAAGGTTGACGCGACAAACTCGATGCAGGAAAGGCGTTCCTCCGTCTGGCGCCACAATTCAAATTCGGCTAAATCAGCCCATTTAAGGGTATAGCCGCCCTCCTCCCGGTCCCAGTTGAAGCTTCCGACGTGCGTCGAAGAAGCAAGGAACTCCGCGTTGTCCGAGGCGTTGGCACGTGAGCTTCTGCTTTCGGATTCGGAGTCGTCCGCGCCTTGGAATTCGGAGTCGTCCGTGTTCCCACGTGGGCTCCCAGTATCTGGGGATTCGGAATCCTCCGTATTTCCGTGGGAGCTCCCAATGCGTTCGGATTCATCCGGGGTATGCACGCGGAAGTCCAGGCAAAGTATCAGGGGCGCGGCACTCAGTCCGGGCACCATCACGGTCCTGCGCGATGTTGAAGGCAAACGATAATGGGGCAAAATTGACATTTTGGAGTGGAAATTCAAGTGGGATGACTGGGGATAATCGTAAATAAACCATTTTCACTGCTATATTTATGTATTTTCGCTTTCCAGTCAACATACAGTGAAAAAGCAATCAACAATGTTTTTAGTGCAATTTTAGCGCGTTTTACTAGGTTAATTTACTCGGCTAATGACTAGCGCGACAAGTAACATTACTGCTAACTCTTACTATAAAAATAAATAATATAGACGGCATAGAGCGGTCCGATCGTCGGGGCGCGGACAGCAAATATTGTACAAGTCGAATTTTCATTGAGAAGGCGGAAAAGGCCCGCCCTAGCATGTGCGCAATCGCACCGGTGTACTTTCCCCCGCACGCGTGTCCCCTTCTGCTGCAGCGGCGAGCTCCGCTGCGTGTTCTTTCACTCGCGCGGACCGATCCACGATGAACCCACTCGTACATCCGGCCTCAGGCAGAGTGCCAGGGCTCGCGTTTTCGCGTTTTCCCGCAGCTCCGCCCGGTGTGCATTCCCCCGCACGCGCGTCCCCTTCCGCTGCAGCGGCGGGCTCCGCTGCGCCTTCTTTCACTCGCGCGGACCGATCCATGGCGTACCCACTTGCATATCCGCCCTCAGGCGCTGCGCCGGGGTACGCGTTTTCGCTCCTTTCCGCCGCCCCGCTCGGGTACGCGCTTGCGCCACCTTCTGCCGCATTTCCGGAGTTGGGATATACTGGGAATAACTCCCAGACAAGTTTCCGGGCTGAAATAATGCCCGGAAATGCACCCGCGCACGCCCATTTCTTCCCGGGCTCCCACTCGACTTAGAGAAAAAACGCGTGGCACGAATTGCGTAATGTAGACATGTGGTTTGTGTTTGTTTTGCTTACGTCGATTAATCCAAGATCTCCCATTATTCTGAGTCTAAAATATTGACAGCTATTCTGACAGCTCTACCAATTTACCGGTCACCTTCCTTTTTGGAAACGTGGGAAGCGTGACAGCTCACGTGATTCTTCGCGAAAATTGATCAACTTGGATCTACCCTACCTTATGTACAAGTGATCATGCGCATGCATCTGCGTGGATTTTACAATTTATTCCAATTCAGTTTCTGACAGGCTGTGACAGTTGGCCAATCAGATTTCAAGATTTAGCATGAATCCATAGGATATATTGTAAAATCCACACGTGCATGACTTCGATACCCGAGTTGCCTCATTGGAGCCACGCTCTAATTGATTTTTCTCTCCTCAATCCATCAGCCCACTCTCCCCAGTCGCCACTTCACGAGTCATCACCATGCAACCAGATGTGATCCATCCCACCGATCCTCCAGTTGAAGGTGAACTTCGTTTTTAGTACACCCTCTAAATTCGTCCTGATTAGATCTTTGTGTTGGAAAAGGTCGCTCATCGACTTCATTTATCAGCATACTCATGGACGACATGCTTCTTGAAATATTCCATTGCTACCGATCGGATATTCCATACAGTTGGAATCACAAATGGTGGTACAAGCTCATGCATACTTGCAGGCGATGGTGCAACATCATCCTCGACTACTCATCCTCCTTACAACTACATCTTTACTTCACGCATGGCAAGCCCATAGAAGAAATGCTGAACCACTCACCGCCACTCCCGCTCTTCATCGACTACGGGAACGCGCGGATGTCCACAAAAGATGAAGAAGGGGTGTTGCTGGCGCTTCAGCATCATCATGCTCGCATACGTCTCATCAATCTGCGCGAACCGGACCTGCAGAAGCTAGTCGTGGTCATGGGCAAATCTTTTCCGATGTTGGAAAACCTTAGGCTCATTTCTCTGGACCCACATTATTGTTCCCGACTTCCCGAAACATTCACAGCCCAACGTCTACGCCACCTGGCTTTAATCCAGGTTGGGGATGTGTCCGCCCCAGGGCTTCCTTTGCTCGCATCCATCACTGGACTCGTCACACTCTCCCTCAGAGGTATTTCGTCTCCAACCTCCCTTCCCATAAATTATCTCGTTTCACGCCTCTCACTTATGCCGCTCCTCGAGCACTTGTACCTCGAGTTCGCCTCCAAGCCGTTTGAGGCACAATCATCATCTCCTGGACACGTCGAGAACGATCAAGCAGCCCTGCAGACGCAGATGGTCCAGCTTTCCAAGTTGGACGAGATTGTTTTTAGAGGCCGCTGTCGCTATTTGGAAGGCCTCGTGTCTTGCATCCACGCCCCCCTCTTGACGAGTTTTACGTCGTTGTTTTTCTCACAGCCCTCGACTCCCCTCCCTCGCTTGTCTGAGTTTCTCACTGCAGCGGAGGAGCTCAGGTATCCCGTGTGTTCCTTTACCTTTTCCGGCATTCCTGAGAACTCGGTGGATCCCGGTGTGTCGATTGTCATTGCGGGCTTGAAAGAATTTGTCCATCACCTCTCGGAGGAAGCTCCGTTCCGTATATACTTCCCGTGCAGGAGCCTAGATGCCCAAGTAGCCTGTGCGGCGCGGATCTCAACTGCACTGGCGCCGGTGCTTTCCTCGGTGGAAAGACTCCACCTCGCCGGATATTATTCAACGGACTGGCGAATGGGTCTTCTGCGCGAGATCCCACGTGAAGCGTGGTTCGAACTCCTGCGACCTTTCTCCAATGTGAAGAAGCTCCGACTGGACAGTGGCATGACGCGGAAGCTTTCAGATGCTCTGTGCCCAGGGGACGGGCAACCTGTGGAGGGGGTATTGCCGAAACTCTCCAAGCTCTTACGACCACACCAAGCAAATTTCGGAGGCATACTTGACCCGTTCATCGCTGCGCGCCAAGCCGCGGGACAACCCATTTCCAAGCGCCGCTATCCTCCCACCTACAGTGATTCAGAAAGCGAAGACGAATTGTGGTTTGGTTCCGAATACGAGAGCTCTGTGACAGAGCTTGACTCGGAGTCGGACTTTGAATAGTCCACGTGTCCCGATTTATCCGTTTCCGTTCCCAAGTGCTTTCCTAGCCCGGCTTGCCCCACTGGCTTTGTCGTTTTTTGACTAACACCAGCACCAGAAAACCCACATACATCTGGATTGGATTCCAGCTCTTATATTTGTCTTGCATCCTCCAATCCTACATGTGACCAGCACGTCCATCCTACTTACGCTGCTTCTGTCATTGAGCACCCACTCTCATACCTATGCCTCGTTCACTTTATCCCTTGTGCCAAATGCTGGACGTATAAATGTGGGCCTTCACACACCTCGATGTCATCGTCCACACCAGCAAAGTACTATAGTAACACGTGATCCGAATCGTGGCACCCTCGCAGCTCGTAGAGGTAAAAATCCAACACCGCCTGCCCGGTCTGCGTTTCTGATTTTCCCGTCCCGGTCACTATATGCACAGGTCGCTTCTAAAGTGAAGATATGCGCTTCGCTCACCCCGATGCTCTCCGCTGTGGAGAGACTACACCTTTGTTTTGATGGGACACGTTGGTGGTTTCCGCACGACCGCCACTTGAAAACGCAAGGTGGCACGATCTACTCAAGCCGTTTGTAAAGTGGAGGGGTTGCGGGTCGACGCTACCCTATGGGGCCATTCTCTTGTGTTGTCTCCGAATGACAACGGGCCGTCTTTGGAAATACTTCCAGAGGTGGGCAACTTGAAGATCTTGCGATCGGATGGCGCCCGATGGGTTTATCGCCGTGCGGCGGGATGCAGGGCAGCACATTGTCCAGCACTGGCGTGTTCCTATTCTGTAGCCCGACAGTGGGGCCAGTGAGCGAGAGGAGGACGAGGACGAGAGTGATGGGAAGGAAAATGAGAAGTAGGAAGACAATGAGGGAGAGCTTGAACTGGGGGTTGAAGATGAAAGAGAAGAAACCGAGGAAGGCGGCGCCGCTCCAACACCAAAACGGAGTCAGATATCGACGATCGACCCTGGGACCGACGCTGACCGGATGACCCTGGATTCTCCACCGAGATTAATTGTGAACCTGACTTCGATTCTGACTCAAAGGGTTAGTCCGTTTCTAAGGGTGCGTTCGGGAAAGTTTTGACATCGTGAGATACCAGCCAAAAGAATTTTTTGTTGAAATACGATCTTGTGTGAAAAAACGCGCTGTTCGGGAACAGAAATGGCTGCGTGAAAATGTTTTTTGGGTCATGATAACACCAGCCAACGCGAGATTCTACTTCGACCCTCGATTTCCTCAAGATTGCGTGACTGTGACAGCGCGTGTTACCAGTAGTTGAGAGTTGCGCAATTTCCGCGGTGAGTCACATGTAATGTAAAACTCCCACGTTTCCAAAAAGGAAGGCGACCGGTATTTTGGTAGAGCTTGTCAAACTTTCAGACCCAGCTAAATAAAGAGATCTCGGATAGTTGATGTAAACAAAACAAACATAAAGCATTTGTCGTGCAAATAAACATTTGTCATGTCGCTAAATCATGTGTCGCTGGAAAACTACTAAGTCGAGGGGCGCCTGGGGGGGAAATGCGCATGCACAAATGCATTTCCTGGCATGATTTCAGCCCGGAACATCATTTGAGCAGGTGTCCCTGCATGTGCGAACCACGGAACGGCGGTGGAAGAAGGCACAAACGTGTACCTGGGTGGAGCGGTGGAATAAGGCAAGAACATGAGCCCTGGTGCAGCGCCTGAGGGCGGATATGCAACTGGGCCCGCCATGGATAGATTCGTGCAAGTGAAAGAAAGTGCAGTGGAGCCCGCCGCTGCAGCAGAAGGTGACGCGCGTGCGGGGAAAGCGCTCCGGCGAGAATGCACACATGACCGGGGTGATGCCGGGCCTATCTGCTCTCTCAATGAAAATTCGACTTGTACAATACTTGTTGTCCACGCCATGACGATTGGACTGTTCTATGCCATGTATATTATTTATTTTGATGGGAAAAGTTAGCAAAAATGTTACCTGTCATACTAGTCATTAGCCGAGAAATTTAACCCACTAAAACGCGCTACAATTGTATAAAAAAATTTGTTGATTGCTTTTCCACTGTATATTGCCTGGAAAGAGAAAATACATAAATATAGCAGTAAAAGTATCCTATTTGCGATTATCCCCAGTTATCCCATTTGAGTTTCCACTCTGAAATGCCATTTTTGCTGCATTTTCATTTGCCTTCAATATTGCGCAGGACTGTGGTGGCACCCGGACTGAGTGCCCTGCCCCTGATGCTTTGCCTGGACTTGCGCACACATACCCTGGATGAATCCGAAGGCATTGGAAGCTTACGTGGGAATACGGACAACTCTGAATCCCAAGGGGACGCTGGGAGCTTACGTGCCAACACGGACGACTCCGAAATCCAAGGCACTGGGAGCCCACATGCCAACATGGATGACTCTGAAGGCGGGAGCTTGCACGACACTCCGGACAATGCTGAGTCCCAAGCTACTTCAAGACGCACGGGGAGCTTGAACTAGGACCAGGAGGAAGGCAGCTATAGCCTTGAATGGGCTAATTTAGACGAATTTCAATTGTGGCGCCTGATGGAGGAACACCTTTCCTGCATTCAGTTTGTCGCATCATCCACCCGGACCAGGGATTGCTATAGCCGGTGGCAACGCTTTGTTTGTGGGCACCAGGAATCCAGAGGGGAGAAAATCTATGAAAAGCAGCATCTGGATAGGGAACGCAAGTCTGAGATGAAGAAAACTGGCTGCGGTTGCCATATCGATATCAAACAATATCCCCATACATCAACCGTTTTGGGATGTTACGTAGCCGAGCACGATCACGAAATTGGCGCTGCCAATATTGCCTATACTTGCTTGTCTGGCGCTACCCAGGAGTGAATCAAATTAATGCTTACTCAAAAAATTGAATGCCGTGAGATCGTAAGTTGCTGAAACCGAAACAATTTAGCCGCTGATCTAATACATTTGAAGGTACATGTGATTTGTGCAACGGCGCCTCCAGGCAGTCGCAATCAACTGATCGCCCTCAAGGAAGTAAACCAAATGGCTCAAGTCCTTGACAATCATAAGATCAGATTGCATCCAGATGATGCTATTGTGACAAGGCTTTTAATCGATGAGTTATCTGCTGAAGGCAACCTTACCTTTTACAAAGATAAGCAAGATCATGCTCCGATCAATTCAAGATTGCCAGAAGATGCATTTGTGCTGTGCCTTCAAACAAATTTCCAATTGAACGCTTACCAGGAGTTTGGCAACGGCTTTATTGGGATTGATGCAACTCATAACATCACCCAATATCAAGATCTTCTACTATTTACGATCATTGCCAGGGATCATTGGGGACATGGTAAATAATAATTCATTGATATTTAATAAGGGGCACTCTGACTTTCCCAAATAGGCGTGCCTGTTGCCTGGATGCTGACATCAAGCGTGACGACAGAAACAATCAAGTTTTTTGTGAAATGGGTCAGGGACACCAGCCTATCGGTCCGGCCCATGGTAATTATGACCAATTGCGATCAAGCGCAGATTGCTGCGCTCGAGTCTGTATTCCCACAGAGCCAGATCCTCTTCTGCCTGTGGCATGTGCTACATGCGATGCACAGCCATTTCATAACGACTGAGTTCCAGGGGCTATGGGAAAAGATCAAGATCTGGGTGAAAACAGAAGATATTGCCAAGTTTTACAACATATGGGATGAGATCTCAAACGATTCCTTAGTACCTGAAAGCGTTGTGAAATACCTCAAAACAGAGTGGTTGCCAGTGTTGCATAGGTGGTCTATGATTGGAAGAAAACACCAGTCTATCTTTGAGGAGGGGAATACTAATATGTTGGTCGAAGCATATGTGGTTTATCTCCTAAGCGAGGTTATCAAACTGACCAATCTTAGATATCATCACATATTGAAGACCCATTGCCTTGGCAGGAAACATAACCGGTGCATCGATTATATTATTCAGGCACTTGTGATCGATTACCTGCCAGAACTCCAAAACCGGCATAGTCGACAACTTGTCAAGCTGGAGGGCCCGAACCTTGAGGCTGCGCATCGCCGACAAATCCTGGCAAGTGCCAGGAACATATCCCCAGACTCAATTCACAAAATTAGCAAGGCAAAGTTCTTCGTCACTTCTCAATCGCGTCTGGGTCAGTGCTACCTGATCGATCTCAGTCAATCAACTTGTGAATGCCACAACTTCCCAAGGATCCAGTACTGCAAGCACATTGCCGCTATCAATCTGCATTTCCCTCAACTCTGCCCAGAGGGGGACAGCTGCCCCGAGATCCCAGAACGCGTGCACATTCCCGATCTGTCCGAATCCACACCTAGAGAAGAGGAGAGTGCAGAGAACCTCTTAAAAGATATCAATGCATTATATCAGCAACTCAATGCCCTCAGCAATCGCTCGACCCTGGATCTCAAGGCACTTAAATCGGTCAAATACAGCCTCACTACGGCAATCGCCTTGGCAAACGGGTCCCGGGTGTTGCCCAAAAAAGATGTGTTCAACCCAAATAGGAATACCTGGGCTGAAACTGCTGAACGCATGGGAGCTGGAAAAGTCCCACAGCAGAAACCCGGCCCGACTGGTGGAAACACAAGCACGGCGTGCATCGGCCCTGTCAAAGGCAAACACGCGTGTAAATATACTGATCCATATGCTGGGGGCAAGAGATCGGGTAAGCATGCCAAGCCCGATGCTCTCTCCACCACTGCAAATGAACGTGCCCACGTTCCCATGCCTACTCCACCTCCCCCGTTCGCTGGAGTGCTTTCCCCCGCATGCGCGTCACCTTCCACTGCGCTTTCTTTCACTCACGCAAATCCATCCATGGCGGGCCCAGTTGCATATCTGCCCTCAGGCGCTGCACCAGGGCTTGCGTTCTTGCCTTATTCCGCTGCTCTGCCCGGGTACATGTTTGCACCTTCGTCTGCTGCCATTCCGTGGTTCGCACATGCAGGGACACCTGCTCAAACGATGTTCCGGGCTGAAATCATGCCAGGAAATGCATTTGCACATGCGCATTTCCCCCCTGGGCACCCCTTGACTTAGTAGTTTTCCAGCAACACGTGATTTAGCGACACGACAAATGTTTATTCGCATGACAAATGCTTTATGTTTGTTTTGTTTACATCAACTATCTGAGATCTCTTTATTTAGCTGGGTCTGAAAGTTTGACAAGCTCTACCAAAATACCGGTCGCCTTCCTTTTTGGAAATGTGGGAGTTTTACATTACATGTGACTCACTGCAGAAATTGCGCAACTGTAGTTGAGCAATTTGGGCAGTGGGTCACGTGAATTAGCTGCTCTCAAAGAGGAAGGTGGACCAGCACTTTGGTAGAGCTGTCAGAATTTCGTACTCAGAAAATAAAGAGATCTTGGATTAGTCGATGTAAAACAAAACAAACATAAAACATGTGCTAAGCAGAAAAACAAATCTTGGAATAATTAATGTAAAAAAACAAACATAACGCGTTGCAAACACACGCATATTCAAGCCCATAAACAGCAAAGGAAAGGCTTTTCATCCTTTTATAGCTGGTCATATATCATAAAGGGAGTAGTGGAAATAAGGCGTGTTGGTGTGGTAGTTATGCTTGTATTTCCATGTTTGAGCACAGGGTATCTGTAGGTTCGATTCTGCATTTGTGCAATATATTTTTTGCACATGCATGGCAATGCCGGGCCATTTCACCTTCTCAATAAAAAATCGACTTGTGCAATATTTTGTGTCAGCACTCTCTGTGTTAAGGCTTCAACAGGCCTTGATAGTACGACTTGTACTAAGGGTTGAACTGGAGGCAAGTACTTGAAGAGGTAGAAGTCTCTAGTATTGCTAGAGACGACTCTGAGAGGCTTATGTAAGAGATGAGGGACAGGGGAGGCACTTGGGGAGCTTTCAAGAACGTTGATATTGAGAATCAAGTCAAGCTTAGGGCTTGACTGTCGAAATACAGGGCGCTTATATACAGGCACAGTCGCGCACGGACCATGGTCACTAAGGTAGGTACTTCTGGTCAAGAGGGGGCTGTCTGTATCGTATGGTACTCCGCGGACAAGTGCTGCGGTCTGTATGAGTTGAACAATAGAGAATGAGTGAGAGTGAATGAGAGATCAGGGAATTGCTTAATCTATCCTTAACCGGGAAACAATGGCGGTGGGTCATTCCAAGAAGAGAAGCGTCGTCATGATGCGATGACGACCACGAGGTTTGAAGCTGATCTGAGGAGATCTGATCTCCGCGTGCCTATTCTGGTCTAATGGGCGTCTAGTGTAAGCAACTACCCTTTAAGGTAGTCTGTATTGATGGTGACCCAATTAAGGGCCATGTCGCTATCCGCATCGTCTGCGGAGCTCTGCGTGGATGAGGGATTGTCTGCGGATCCTCCGGGGGAGGTTGACTGGTAGCCCTGACTCTGGGGCGAGGTGCCGGCTATGGGCAACGAGGCTGAAGGGGTGATTGACTGGTAACTGCCTTCTCTACTAGTGCGTTGGCATATAGGCGCTGAGGAGGGACTTGTGGGTGACAGGGAGTGCTTGCGGGACACAGGACTATCCGGGGCAAGGTACTCTTGCCATGGTATGATGGGGGACTCTTCTGGGGACAAGGCATGCGTGTTGCCTCCAGGGACATCAGGTTCATATGGAATGAATGGCTCTGGCTCTAAGGGCAGCGCGTCCTCCATGGGACTGTCTGGATCTTCCAGTGGGTTCTCTACTGGGGGTGGCTCTTGGTACATCTCCATTGAGGAGTATTCCCAACAATGGATGTTCCATGGGACGGGGACAAGGGGCTCGACTGGGGGCTGATCAAGGGGTGACGATGGTTTGGATGGTTCACTGGGTGGTAGTGGTGGTAGGTCTGGTAGGGATGATGGGTTCAATGGTAGTGGTTGCTTAGGCATGGATAGGGTGACGAGGAGGGGGTCTGATGAGGATGAGAAAAATTGGGGTGGATCATAACACTCTGCCCCGATGATTGGACCGCTTCATGCCGCATATATTATTAATTTTTGTGGCTAACAAAACAGTATGACAGGTAACATTTTTGCTAACTGCTATTCATAAAATAAATAATATATACGCGCACAAAAAATACATTGCACAAACACAGAATCAAACCCACAGACACCCCCTGCTCAAACATGGAGATACAAGCATAACTACCACCACACCAACGCACCTTATTTCCACTACTCCCTTTATGATATATGACCAGCTATAAAAGGATGAAAAGCCTTTCCTTTGCTGTTTATGGGCTTGAATATGTGTGTGTTTGCAACGCATTATGTTTGTTTTTTTACATTAATTATTCCAAGATTTGTTTTTCTGCTTAGCACATGTTTTATGTTTGTTTTGTTTTACATCGACTAATCCAAGATCTCTTTATTTTCTGAGTACGAAATTCTGACAGCTCTACCAAAGTGCTGGTTCACCTTCCTCTTTGAGAGCGGCTAATTCATGTGACCCACTGCCCAAATTGCTCAACTCCCAGTCATGCAGTGTGACAGGCCACCCAAAAAGGAAATCATTTTTTGATTGTGAAAACAAAGTGTTCGGTGAATACAAAAAAATTCTAGGGCATGAAAACGTTATCTCTATCTGCAACCCTGCAGATAGAGATCACGCATGTGATACAATCTGCCCATTTCAGTTGTCGAACACACCCTAAATTCTTATCAAATCTGCTCTATTCGCCAAGCGTCTAACATACTGTAGCTCCGTCTAATTTGCTAACTTGATGTATGATATAGTACTGTCTCGTGTTTATTTGCTTTCATGAATCATGACTGAATCCGCCACTGCAAAGACTACTTCTGGTACCTTTTGTTCCAATGGTTTTATTCTCTTCATATCACCCTCCATATTAACTTCATATCCAATGAATATGTCTATCAGCGAAATTCCACAACCATTGGTCTATACAATGACAAGTATCGGAACCATTTTGGTTGTGCTCATTTTCAAGTTCAACTCCACTCCTCCAACCAATTCCCAACAACGCCACATGCAAGGACCCAGGTCACTGCACCATGATTATGATTATTGTTATTTACAACTGTATATTACGTAACGTCAATGACTACACACAGCAGGCAAGAGCGGATAAACAGGGTCTGCTTATAGTTAACTTATAGTCCAATTTATATAAAATTAACTAACAAATAAGCAGGCTCTGTTGTTGTTACTAATTATATAAAGACAATAGAATGATTTATTGAGTCCCCTTTATATCTTGCATTATTATAGATATAGCTAGCTAAATAATTAACAATCTGTCACATGCTCAAGCGATAACTCTTTATCCCCTTACAAATTTAAACTAAATTAGTGCCTTAGCTGGTTGCAAATTAGCAGTTGTATTATATAAACTTATCTTATCCTATTGTTTCGGTCTTAACAGTCTATAATCAGCTTAATGCAGTGGGGTACACAAAGACATTGATTTGTTTTAAATAAGGTTTGACATAAACAGGGTCTATATAGTTGGCCACATATTTTAAATAAGCTTAGTCTGCATAATTTGTTGGCGATAATCGGCCGATGGAGATCAATCGGCCTGATAAGGAGATAGGCATGAGTTGATGTGAAGCTGGTTCAGTCCAGAGCTAGTTTCCTCTCTGCCTCACACCATGAGGAATCCTTAGTGTGGGATGTGTATACTGCAAGGAGGATAGCATCGTCACCAGAGAAGGTGGCATGAGTTTGGCTGTATCCCTGTTGATGGTGAGCTTGTTTGTGGTAAGAGTGCCAGTCTTGTCAGAACACAGGATAGTGACACCTGCAAGCTCCTTGGTGATGGTGATATGAGTGACAATAGCCTTGAACAGCATGCACTGACCTGCCATGACCACTGCACCCACCACATCTGATACATCCACCATATCCACCACCTTTCCTTCAATCCTTGCCAAGGCCTGCTGCCATCCACAGTGCAAGACAGATGACATTTGAGACGATAAATGAGATACAAGTGATCTGTACAGGGTGAAGAACAGCAAGAGAAGCAAAACATACAACTTTGTGCGATGGAGTGACAGACATTGGCTTGTTGGCTTGATTTTGAGCTAGAAAAGACAGCAGGAGGTCTAAGACAAAAAGAATAATAAGGGAACGTATGAAAATGGGCCAAATGGTCCTATAAATAGTAATATTCGACCATGGTAAGTAGTGTTGCAGCAGCTCAAGCCGATCATTTTGAGAAATCAGCGATAATAAATTGAATAAAATAGATAAAAATATGAAAATAAAGAGAAGAATAGAATAGGTCAGGAGCTGGGGGGCACTTAAGATGACTTTGCGATTTGACCAGCCATTTAGGCATAATTTAACTGGCTACATTTGTAGCTGAATTTGTAGCTGAAAGTGTAGCCAGTTAGATTACGCCTAAACGGCTGGTCAAATCGCAAAGTCGTCTTAAGTGACCCCCCGGCTCCTGACCTATTCTATTCTTCTCTTTCTTTTCATATTTTTATCTATTTTATTCAATTTGTTATTGCTGATCTTCTCAAAATGATCAGCTTGAGCTGCTGCAACACTAACAGTAAGTGTGTGGTTAATTGGCAAGTGGTCACAAACATTGTGCATGACATTGTTGACATGGGAAAGTGGTGTCAGGCCAGCAAAGGAGAAGTGTCAGCAGCAGGCTTGGGGCAAGGCAAAGGGGGACTTAGAGGAGCAGAGGGTGATGAGAGGGACAAGGGGTGGCAAAAGCAGGCAAAGAGGTATGGAGGTGAACTGTGCGATGATGATGAGGAGTGTGATGGTGGCGAGTCTGAGGGAGCTGACATAGTGGAATAGTGTGTCAGGCAGCCCAGGCCAGCACATATATATGCCATCCTCACAGGATAGCATCTTTGACTCAGCAGCCAGACTTTGAGGGTGTCTTGCTGCTTGCAGACACTGAAAGAATCAAAGTTACACTCAAGTCACGGTGTATTGAGTTCAAGTTGAAATCACATAAAGTTGGAGTACCAAAGGACATCAACTGGCACCCCTTGGAGTCAGTTTTTACTGACCAAGTCAGCCCACATTGAACTAAGTTACATGGCATCAACACATTCCTTATTGGGCTTGATCCAGTGGACCTGGCTGGCCACCACTTCTGCAACACTCCCCCTCACTTCATGTGCAGTCCAAGGGATGCAATGAAGTGCGTTCCCTTGGCAGAAGACAAGGGGTTGCTGGGTGTGTCAGCCACCATGTCATCTTTGGGCTGTGGGCCGGTGGGATCAGGCTGCACTGCATGTCAATGTGCATGGTCAGGGGGGTGGGAATAATGATCGTGTGTGAACATGAGGGGTGGATGGTTGTTAGAAAACAAATTGGTGATGGCCTTGAAGCCACCAAGAATGATTGAGATGGGGCTGGGAGGGCGCAATGCCTCCTTGCCACTATGTATTGCTGTGATGTTGTTGTACTTGGGGGTGGTCAAGGAGACATCCTCCTGCTGCCTTGAAGGCCAGCAGATGGCACTGTCATCGATGGGGAATGTGTGCTCTGATGTAGCATGCCAGCCTACAGCCATGCTGCTGTTCACATCGGGGAAGATAGTGTCTGGGCGCATTGCCAATGCAGCCCAGTGGGATGTATCAACAGCCTTGCGATGGGGCACATCATATGTGATGGCACACTCTGCTGTGCTTGTAGGTGCTGGGTCTGTGAGATGAGGGACAGGAGCCAAGAGGGGCTCAAGATCGTCAATGTCAAGGGTAAGAGCAGCAATGTCAACAAGAATGATATCCTCTGTGCCAAACTTGAGCGTGTGGGGCTGGAGCGCCTCTGCACCTGCAGTCTTGGCTGCGAATGCTGACTCCATGGTTTTGGAGTCCAGGGGTGGTGCCGGCGCACTGTCTTCCATTATCATCACTCCCCCTGCTTCATCTGGGTCTTCTGTGAAGGCCTCAGAGGCTTGCAGGCAGGGTGTGAGGCAAGGGGCATTGGTACCAAGGTGCACCACTTCTCCTGACTGGATGTCGTGCATGATACACAAGGGTGTGTGGGTCCACATGGTTCTGTGCGGCTGGGCTGGCAAACTGTCTGGCCCATGGGGTGGTGTAGCCTCGACAGGCAAGGTGGGATACTTGGGGATGTTAGAAATTGAGGGACTGCCTGGTGCAGCAATCAGCTTGCTGCTCACTGCCGGTACCTGTAATTCCTCCCCCTTGAGCTGAGCTGCTGACACCGAGTGGATGACCTGCTCCTTGGTGACAGTGCCAGGCCTGGGCCATAGTGCTTGGTAAGCCTGCGTGATAGTGTTGAAGCTGTGTGACTGACCCTTGTATGCCCGGATGGCTGGCTTGGGGTCATCAAGATGTGCAAGCTCTGATGAGCACACAACATCATGGGGGTGGTGCGTGTGGTGCATGGTGTCCGCGACCTGCTCTCTGTACAAGGAGGTGGTCCAGGGGTGTCCATCTCCGATGTGGGGTGTGTACCCCACTTCATCCAGTGCCCAGTGTGGCTCCAGGGTGTTGTTAATGGTGAGTATGTGTGGCACGTTGTAGGGAATGGGTTGAGACCTGGTGCAAGGGGCACTGTCCTCCTTGGGCAGCATGGCTGCTCCAGCCTCCTCTTTGGCCTCCTGTTCCTCCCCCTCCTTGACCAGCTGGTCTTCTAGTCCAGCCCAGTCAAGGTCGCCTTTGTCCTCTGTGCCCCATGTTTCAGCACAGAAGGCCTCATCTTCATCTTTGGAGTCTGAGTCGTCCATCTGATGGTCTGGCTCCACACAATTGGGGTGTGCGCAACCTACTTCCTCAATAGCCCAGAAGCCCCTATTGTCTGAATCATCTTCGTCAATGGTAACATGGTTAGCAGAGCCCACAGGCTTGTTCTCAGGCTTGCTGGTGGTGCCCAGGTTCACCTGTGCTGCCTGTCTGCTCTGGTCTGCTGCTGCTATGGCCTCCTCCCTCTTCCTGGTGTGACAGTTGCATGCCCAGTGGCCTTCCTTGCCACAGTGGTGGCACTTGCCCTTGCAGCACCTGCCATCGCTGCCTTCAAAGGTGCCAGTAGTGGTGAGGGCCTCATATGGAGCCTGTGGCACACTCCAGTTCTTGCCCTTCCCCTGGCCTTGAGCTAGGTCTTTCACCATTTTGATGTGGTTGACTTCCTCACAAAGTGTGTTGATGACATCCATCATGTCAAAGGGTGAGCAGGTGAGCTTGCAAGTGAGGTGCAGTGATCCCATCATCTGGGATGCATAGGTGGAGAGAGGGTCTAGGACCCTGTAGATGATAGTGCCCTCATATTTGGGCTTGGTGACAGTAATGCTGGCCACTGTGAGTTTTTTTTTTTTTTTTTTTTTTGAAAGTGCTTTATCTTGATGAGTATCTATTTAGTTGCCTATAATAGATGTTGTCTTCAAAGATAAGTGATAAGTGGTGGGAGGATAAACCAGCCCCACTTATTGTGCTATAGCCAGACCAAAGTCTGGATGTAAGGGAAAAAATGCATTTACGCACACCCTTGGTGTTAAGGTCCAAGGGCCTTAAAGACGCGACGTGTGTGGGTTGGTTTGGCGACGACTGGGATTGCTCAGTGGGGTCTCCTCCTGAGGCAATGGATCACGTGAGTAGCGCGGTACCGGTTGGCTACACAGTATAAGAGTAAAGTCCCCGATGATAAGGGCGACTCCTGAGGTAGATAATAGAGATGAGAGGAGAGCTTCAAGGCTTTGAAGCGACTTTGAATGTTCAGGCAAGAGACTCAAAGAGTCCTGGGTGGAAGCTACAAGTCTTGGATTGAAAACCAAGTTAGGCTTAGGGCCTAACTGCTAAAAGTACG
>Ga0307510_10000261_pt1 | contig 48069 bp, 70 predicted proteins | sample 12_EM_MG_FD_207224 | JGI IMG/M metagenome (GOLD analysis project Ga0307510, IMG submission 207224) | Populus trichocarpa ectomycorrhiza microbial communities from riparian zone in the Pacific Northwest, United States - 12_EM | ecosystem: Host-associated > Plants > Roots > Unclassified | place... | reverse complement strand
GCCTTCCACCCCCCCCTTCTCGTGAGTTTTGCAGTCTGCAGTTTACCAAGATGCTAAAATTCTTTCTTTTCTTTAAGACCCATTTCGCTTTCGTTTCGCGCAGGCCGCAGGTCGACCTTTCAGCCTTTCTCTCTCTACTAATATCGTAACTTTCGTTCAAACGACTCGGTTCAATATGTTCGCCCCTCGTTTCGCAGCCGTCATTTTCGTCGCTCTTTTGGGTATTGTGAAGGTTGCGGGACTGCCATTATGGCGAGAGGTGAGTCCGTTGTCTTTGTATTTGTTTGGCTGTGTGGAAATCACGGGACTTATGGCTTTGTCAGCGCGCCTTGTCTCACCGGGATCTGGCGCCCTTCGAACCTATTCGGGCTTATGTGAAGCGCGCTGAGGACCTGAACCTCTTCCCAGAGGAGGATCCTACCAAAGCTCCGAACGGTCAAATCGTGCCCTATAACAAGCGCGCCGAGGACCTGAACCTCTTCCCAGAGGAGGATCCTACCAAAGCTCCGAACGGTCAAATCGTGCCTTATAACAAGCGCGCCGAGGACCTGAACCTCTTCCCAGAGGAGGATCCCACTAAAGCTCCGAACGGTCAAATCGTGCCCTATAACAAGCGCGCCGAGGACCTGAACCTCTTCCCAGAGGAGGATCCTACCAAAGCTCCGAACGGTCAAATCGTGCCTTATAACAAGCGCGCCGAGGACCTGAACCTCTTCCCAGAGGAGGATCCTACTAAAGCTCCGAACGGTCAAATCGTGCCCTATAACAAGCGCGCCGAGGACCTGAACCTCTTCCCAGAGGAGGATCCTACCAAAGCTCCGAACGGTCAAATCGTGCCCTATAACAAGCGTGAAGAAGCACTGCAGGGTAGGCTTGAGCTTTGACAGTGTGCGCAGTGAGGCCAGTCGGGTTGCCTTGTGTAGAGAGTCATGGGCTTCTGTTACTTTCATTTTCATTCCTTTATTTTTTTTTCCCGTTTCGCTGCGTGCGTCGATACGGGTACAATGTCCCTCGTAGCCTGGTACGAAGCAATGGATTGAGAAGGGTGGAAGGATGAGATAGACACCTCAAATCGTCTGCTGTGTGAGTTGTGTGCGAGTGAAATCGAAAAGGAAATCACCATCAGTCAGACGTATCATGATGATGAGGCATTTATCATGTTCATCAACAGGTGGACTTGTACGATTCTACACGTCTTTCATCCAGACCCACATACTTCCCCTGTTCCCCACTGCTACGATCATCTCCCCATTCAACCCCATGTCAACCGCGTTTATGTGTTCATTGACAGCAAAATCTGGATCAAGATTGATGCACCAACCCAATTCACGCACCCAATTGTTATCTTGGAGACACTTCTTATTCATTTCCTCCTCGGCGCGAAGCCTTGATTGGACCATGACATCACTAGGAAACCTTTTCAGATCATTGGGGAACTCGGGCGTCTCGACAGCAGGCATGAGTGAAGTGTTGAGAAGGTGGATAGTCGTCCCCTGATGGGTGGCGAGGACGATGTGGTCGTGGTACATATCTCCAAACACGCGAAGATGCGGTGTTTGGGGATAATACGGGAGTGGGACAGATGCAATCACAGTGAAAGATGCTAGATGAGGGTCCAATCCGTCAAAACGGAGGAACCTGGATAGAGTCAACACTTACAACTCTCTTGGTAGTCCTAGTCGCGCGTAGGTTTCAATAGCTGACCAACTGCTACCGATGGCATCACCGAACTATGCAACTCACCGATACGCATCCCCTCTGAATACTCCGATACTTTGTCTCCTCAGGCGGGAAAAATCTATTGAGCCCTAACCATCGGAAAATGACGATCCTTCCAGGGCATCCGGTCCACTCCTGCTGGCCGTGATCCTCTTCGTCTTTCTTGGAGGGTCCGGTCCACTCCTGCTGGCTGTTGTCCTCTTCGTCTTCCCTGGAGGAGTCAAGTTTTTCATTTGGTAACACGATGTGGCTCGCGAAAGCGGTCGAAGTGCAATGGGTGAGGAGCATATCTTCGGATAACCTGAATACATAATGGGAAGTATGACGCACCGGTCCGAAAGACCGACGTACCAGACCACGGATGCAGCTGCAGATCGATGGACAAGCGTGCTGCTGTATAGCGGCTTATCTTCTCGACGAAGTTGGCCTTGATAGTCATGCATACGCCAGATCTTGACCACACGATCCATCTACACAAATGGTGTATTCACCTCTCAGCTATTAGTGTTCAACGACGGACAATTGAAACATTTTACCCCGCCAGTTGCGATAAGGGGGAACGTTGGATGGAATGCAGCGCACGTCACCGCGGCAAGGTGGCCTCCGCTTCGACCCCCTACGAGGACAGTGGTGCAACAGCCCTTGCCCCACTCTTCTTGCTCCGAGGATCGCATACCGTGAGCTGCGCCGGCTCTGCTTTGACCAGTTCCTGGTACCCAGAAGGGGTTCTGAATCTCCTGGGGGCCATCAGGGTGGTGTGTATCAAGGTCGTATATTCTCGCTGTCTGGTCTGAGGAGGTGGTGCAAATGTAGGAAGGAACTCGTGGATGAACAGCGATGGAAGAAATTGGCTATTCTGAGTCACTAAAGATGGTTACGAGGAGGAACCAAAGGCATACTCCGCCATGGCCACGGTGGAAGCCGACTCCCATGCCAAGTTTGACACTATAGACACAGACCATGCTTGACAATCCGATCACGATTAAAGGGTCAAATGGTGTGAGCCGACTCAGAGCCCAAGCCACCGCAGTGATGGGGCGACCTCCCTGCCCATGGCCGTTCATTTGTACGTTTGGGCACCGGAAAGAGCAGCGGAGAACTCACAGTATCAATGCGGATTTGTTTCTTTTGTTTGCCGCTTGGTCGAAGCCGTATGAGGTACAGCTCCTTCGTGCTGCCAACGACAATCGACCCTGCGTAAGAATCTATGAATTTAGGCCAGTTATTCTCAGCGTCACTACTTTCATCATGAAATCCCGCAAGAGAGTGCAAGGAGATGAGGGTCCAAGGAAAGAGCGCCACGAAGCAGTACTCCACTGGCACATCACGGCAGTTCTAAGGGTCAAACAAGAACGTTCGCAAGAAATGATGGTGTCAGATGGTGTACGCTTGGCGAACCTGGAGGCATGTCGCCAACCGGAAAGGAGGCTCTATCTGGGTGTCCCTGTACCAGGGTAGACTTTCATTGTCTTCCATGGCATAAAGTGCTAGCGATGATTAATCGATGATTGTCAGAATAACTGAAGTTGCCAGTGGTCAGTCACGGTTCAGATGGTTATCCGGCGACACGTGTCCAAAAATGTCAACCCCGGCCGGACGTCGGAGGGTTTTCCCGACAGCTCGTCCGATTCTGATTCACCACTACCACGAGTACTGGCATTCTCGGTTTTTGTTCGCTATGTCGACTACAGGCCCACCAACGGATTCGGGAGATTTCGAACCGAGGCCGACGCTTCAATATGCCGCGACTGTTGGAATGCAAGCGGCGTTGGTCGGCGCCTTCGTCAGCAGCGTGCAGAATGCACTCGGGTCCCACTCCAAAGGCGCGTCCGGGTTCCTTTCGAGGACGGGCGGGACCATCGGTTTCTTCGGTGCGCTGCTCCACCCACTGATATGTTTTTAAGAGCCCGTGACAGTGACTTTTTTTTTGTTCTTTGCGTCGTTGGCAGCTGCAATGGGTGCAACGTTCGCCGCCACCGAGTCCATCGTCGCAAACCAACGGGAAAAGCAGGATGCGCTGAATGGCGTAGCTGGTGGCTGCGCAGCCGGGTTCTTAGCCGGTCTCAGAGGTGCACAAGCCCACATCCTCTGGTGCGCTTTGTGCTAATATTCTCTGCAGCTCGTTCTCTACCGATAGCAGTTGCTTCCTGCGCGGTTATTGGAGCCGCAGTGGGGACATTCGACACTGCCGGTCAATCGTTACGAGGAGACCAGGAGGCACTGTCGTATGAGGAGAAACGAAGGCGTTTCTTCAAACAGAACCCGTCATCGCCACCACTATCTTCTCTTCAATAGTTATCTGTCGTTATTCTTTTCAATAGCGTCATCTATACTCAAAACCTCGGGACACACTGCCATTTGCAAGGGTCGATACGCGGATAGGGTTCCCTTACAAAAACGCAGTACAAATCGCTCGTAATGTCATGTGATGTACTGGCGTCAGCTACGGCAGGTATCACGAGAGGGTTAATCCATAGATAGTACGCTTCGCATGTGCGCAAATAGAGAGAATCCTCAGAATAACAGTCCACTTCACGGATCCACGGCCGACTCAATAGTCTGTTGGGCTGCATACCTTCGTTCAACTTCTTGTTCTACGGCTTTCGCGTGCTGGTCCAAAAAGTCGGACCAACTCGGAGCAGTAATGCATGTGCTCTGTGACCGAATTGTTAGGTGCTTCATAACACGGGATTCTAAGAAATATGACCTTTGCCGCCAGACGACGGAAGATCTCAGCCCCGTCCTGTCCTCCAAAATCAGCGTCCGCAGATGTCAGGAACTCCACGATAGCCTCGAAATCTCTTGCGTATGCGTCGCCACGTTCATGCGTGTCCTCGGTTTCCCCTTCACGCGATGGCTCCTGTTCATCATCGCGCACGGGCTCGCCCTCGGTAAGAATCAAGGATGCTCCGACTTGAAGTTCTTCAAGCTCTTCTGTATTTCGAACCTCACCCATATCTGCATCACCGATCTCGTTCTGTGGGTGGTGGTTGCCTCGCTGCTGCTGTGGGTCAGGTGGATGTGGCCCAGAACCTAGGGCCAGACCAAGCGCCTCGGTTCTGACAGCCTCATACATGTCCTTCTGTCTCGATATCGTAGACAACCATGAGGACTCCGGGTGATGTGGCATCTTCAACCAGCGGTATGAATAAAGGGCACTGCAAATAAAATGGTTCACGTAGGACAGACCTTCTTGTGTAGGGCCCTGATCACCATAGACTTATTTGCCATTGGGTCCTTAGATATGATACGTCGAACCAGAGCCCATGCGTATGTCATTTCTGCGGGGGTGAATCTGTATCCGCTCTTCGACTGCACCGGCGCTGGGGGTTCTGGAGTTATGGAGCGTTCACGCGTGGGCATGGGTGTGGAAGCATCTACGACAGTGTCAGAGGTCGGTGCCTCGGACGTCGCATGTTCGCTCTCGGGTGAATGTCTTCCACGAACGGAGATAGGCCGTCGGCCACCCGAATGTAGCTTCCTAGGTGAGCCAGCATCTCCCGGTAAGAAATCATTCGGATCCAAGAGATGACCTTGCTTGACGCTTTCGGCGATGAACGAAGCCTGCACTATCGCCCGCCTAGAATCCACCGCCTCTTGTCGTAAATCGGTGTAGGTAACGGATCGAGGATTCAGGATGACGAAGGCTGCATTGGGGATATCCGCCGTGATTTTCCCACCGTTTTTCTGTGGGGCATTTGCGTCGTACAGTAGGTATAATGGGATGAGGACTTACCTTTATTAACTGCACGATTTCGTGCCGCCCCCGAGTATCGATCTGAACAAATACCAGAAGGGGCCGACCATTCTTCGTGGAAAAAACACCCCTTTCTGAGTGGAGAGGCTCGAGAGAAGCCGCCGACTGACTCTGTCGCGTATCTGGAGCAACTCTCTTAGCTGGAAAAGGTGAATCTATAGACTTTCGTCTCCTTTTTGCGGGCAGAGACGGTTCGGGTGACACAACGCCACGAGGGGCGTATGTACTTGCTGAGCTCTTGTTCCGGTCCCTGAGCGGCGAGTCCGAAACAGAAGACCCTGGGTGTTCATCCACGGAGTGAGGGACAGGCTCGTCTTCATTGGATGGCGGAGGCTGTTGAGTGAACGACGATGACATAGGCAAGGAAGCCAGAAAACTCTGAATGAGCGCGGTATCCATCCCCTGACCCTGCGCAACTGCGATGACAGTTTCAACGAGCTGCGTCAAAGTCTGAGAGGCGGCATTCTGAACTTGAGAAGCGGTATTCTGGATCTGAAATGCGCAGTTCAGTGCATGCAACAAATCCACTCCAGCAGGGTTGGAATGTTGTGATCCAACATAATTCGGGTTTAAGGGAAGACCTTGAAAGACGGAAGACCCAGATGCTTGTGGGAGCAAAGGTGTCAAGGTTGGCGGGGTCGTTTGGGGGAAATGGGATGGAAGATGCGCAGACCCTTGCTGAGATGACGTTAAATGAGACTGTGTATGGCGATGGCTTGTAGGAGTAGAGTGACGACACTTAGGAGTGTGTTCGGTGCTGGTTCCAGCGGCAGGTTGAGGAGATGAGTGCACGATTGCGGATGAAGTAACATTGAAAGAAGGCGTGCGTGCAGAAGTAGGGTTTGATGTACCATGGCTAGAGGACGGAAAATGGTGAGGAAGACTAGGCTTGTTAGGCTTGACGCCTTGCGACGACGGTTTCAAGCGCGTCGAATACCGTGAAGCCTTACTCCTGAAGGAAGGAAACAAGAAATTGCCGTTTCATCGAGAGTGGGTTGAATAATTTCAAGGGAAATTCGAATCGGTCAGAGAAAAACGCAATAGGACCAGGAGACGTACGGTGTGCCACTTTGCACATCCTCTTCTAGGTCCTCGTCGCCCTCCCCGTTGCAGTACATACATTCACTTGCGTGTTCGAGACGAAACCCTCCCCATTGGTCCAACTCGAGGAGGGCACGGCGGGTTTGAAGACACGCCTGAATCCACGCATAGTCTAGTACCGTCTTGTGTGAATCTGCTCTCCAATCATGCACCAACTTGAGACCGGATTCCGTCTCCGGGTTGACGAGGAGGATGGTAGCGACCGAAAGATTGTGGCATATATCGGCGCCTGATGCCTAAAAGATGTTGTATCACAAGCATCAGACAAATGAACACGTTCATAATTGTTAGGGTGTCTATAGCCAATACCCACACGAAGCAGGCGAGTGAGCCTAGGCCTAGAAAGGATTTCAGGATTCACGTCAAGATAGACGGAAAGAGGAGACCCGGAAGCATCCACAAAGATGTGTGGTGATCGTTCGCTCGTTTGTGTAAGGGAAAGGGAATGGTATGAATCGGCCATCGTCGGAGGCAGGTAGCCGCAAAGCCCGTCTGCTCTGCGTGCGCTGCTTCGACCTCTCCGCACGCGGTTCGTCCGGGCCGGGAGCGTTGATTATTGTCCCCGCGATCGACTGTGTAATTGTCCAATTGTCTACCGTGACTGCCATGTCCATGGCAACAACTATTATCTAGGCCTGGCGCAGCCACACAATGGGCGTAATCATGTCATCTTTTGCGATGCGCTCCCGAGGTCTCTTGCCTGACAACCCAGCTGACTATCAGTCCCATATATCAGTAAAATGATCGAGTCTCGTCATTCTCACAGATCCCTACGTTCCTTCGTTTCGTTCACCACTTCAGACACAGATGCCGCTGGCGACATCCGCATCCACGTTACCACAGGTGTTTGTGACATCTCTGGCACATCGTGGTGAAGACAATTCAGATGTCTCACTTTGTCTCGATCACCTGTATAAGCCACATGGCCGATACTCCAGGTTCTTCGGCCAGAAACTGCGATGTCTTGGAAAAGGCGTCATGCTACGAGGTGAATATTTGTTTCAAACCTGGCTTTGACCTCTTTAATTCTTTCTACAGCCGGAAGGGCCACAACAAGTTATCTCAGAAATGCTACTCTCGGAGCTCACGCCATTGCTGTAGTGACGAAAATGTGGGTATCCCTATTCCATTTGATTGGCCATTGATGTTGACTTTGCTTTATTAATAGGTGGAACATATGGGACGGGTTTCACAAAGAGGTATGGCCTCCACCACAATGCCTTCCTCATAACTCATGAAGTTCTCACAGTTATACCTCTATGGTCATCCCCGTCATTTGCGACCACTTCAGGGACTATGTGTCCCTAGTATCATAGGTGTTTTCAGCACATCTGAAGGTCTTGCGAACATGGCAATGGAGCCGCCGCATCCCCATGCATGGCGGGTGGCAGACAGGTCACTCTCAGTGGGCGAAAAGTATGCAATTGTCGATGCATATGCTCAGATCCACGCCCGCGGAGTACTCCACGGTGATGTTGCATTAAGGCATATGCTCATCGGTATGTTCAGACTACTGCTATTAGCGCTTTCTCATCAGGGTCCAAAGTAGGCAGGGACGGAAAAGCCACAATCATCAACTTCAGGCAGGCTTCTTGCCTTGAACCCGCTATGCAGTTTGGCCTCAGTAGCTGCAGTGCTGATGAATTTCAACTCGAGATGCGCCGAGTCAAGTTTCTTCTTGATTACCAAGGCGCGCGCGAGTTCGAATATCGTCTCGCAAGGGAGTGGCGTTCTGTGACCAAGATGAAAACCCGTGAGGGAGTCAGTTCCTTCTCCCCCGTATGTCATACTCCTTGTGACTTCATGGCGACGGTCGATGCTGACCTGCGCACCAGTTTCCTATACCTGAGACCACTCTTCAACAATGGGATGCAAGTACACTCGAAGACCTTCCCCCACCTTCACTTCCTTTCTACGTCCCCAATGCCCTGGACATTTCGATCCAGCCCGTATCCTGGATTCCAGGCGATATGCTACTAAGTCAGGATGACTTGTCCTGTCCCAGTTCCGAAGAGGACCAGCTTCATTCCGAAACGGTTCCCCGGATTTTCACCACACATGTTCGCTTCAGTCAGGTAGATGACCACGACGACGATAACCAACCGTCACCTTCCACACCACCTTCTCATTCTCGTTTCAAGGGAAAGCAGCCGGAATATGACAGCCATTCCGACGTCATGAGTAACGGTCCTCCCTACGGTCACCAACGATTCGAGCCGGAATCAAGCCCAACGAAAACTGACCAATCACTTCACGGTACACGCCATCACATTTTTGACTCGGGACAACAGGAACATCTTGTCGCTGGGACTAGCCGAACACCTTGGAAATACACTGAGCCTACTACCGTCGCGGCCAATGACGAGCCTGATATTTCGGTTGCGCCACGATCAGCAGTCGTTTCCTCAGATGACTCTTTCATGTCGCGGTCCCTTGACCACTCTCTCCTGAATGGCGATGATTCCTCAGATCGACTACTATCATCATTACCACTCAGCCATTACATCGAGCGTTCCCCACCTTTGTTATGGGCACCCTTGTCGCTCACGGTATCACACTCACCACCACCGTCCCGTGATTTGCATAACACACGCCTTCAATGTCCGGATGAAGGACCTGCGGCTCACCACGAATTTACCCCCCAACTTGACTACACCTCGGATTCGTCTTCCGATACTAGCGTCTCGACCACCAGCACACCTTACGAGTGGACCGATTCGGAACCCTCCTCCACCGTAGGAGCCCTCGCGGCGCCACAGGACGACCTCCAAGCATTCCCCACTGTCGATAACTCTGATGTTTCCTTGCTGTTTGGTCTCTCGCCAGATGCAAATATCGAGTTCGTCGGGGAATTTCTGTTAGAAAACATGCAACCGTCTTTCAAAGCCAGGGAAGCAGTCCCCGCTCATCACAAGCGCAAGCGGCTCTTCCTCATGGAGGAGGAGGACGTGTGTGGAGAAAGAGCGCGCAAACAACGATGCGTTGAGCGGTAGGCATAAATGGCAGCATTTACAAGGGGAAGAAAAGAGTGGGGTTTACTTTACGCGCACGTTTACATATAATATGTGATTCCCTTGAATCATAGTCATATAGTGGCATAGACATCGCATAATGTCGTGGCACATTGAAGGATAGGAAATCGCTGCAATATTCGATGATGCAAATGTACAACAATGACAAGCCAATCACCGGTAACTGAGAAGAGAGGAGTTCGTTATAACACGAATTGTGGAGACATTGGTCGGACTCACCTCTTTTGTCTGCGAGCACGCGCACCAGCACCACCGAATTTCTTCGGTTCCATCCGCCGAGGGTCTGCGATCAAAAGGGTCCTATCATACGCCACAAGCTTTTTCTTCAACTCGATCGCGCTGAATGCGTCAACATATTTCGCGTAGTATGCTACCACAGCCTTGGAAATTGCTTGGCGGATCGCATATATTTGAGAGGTGTGTCCACCGCCCTTGACGCGCACACGGATGTCGATATTGGCAAAGGTATCTTCGCCAGCGACGAGGACGGGCTCGTAGACTTTAAATCGCAAAATCTCCGGCTGAACGAGGTTGATGGGAGACCCGTTGATACGAAGCAGGCCTTTGCCCTCACGTGCATGCGCGACCGCAGTCGCGGTCTGGAATGGGGCGGGAAGTTCAAATAACCAGGTGTGCAGAAAACATACCAGCACGACGCACCTTCTTTTTCCCGAAAGTTTGTACAGCCTTGATGGAAGACGCCATTTTGTAGAGAGTCAACTAGGTCTGACTATATGACAGAGAGTGTCAGTCGACGCAATCTTAGTCGTGTGGAGAGGAAAGAGGTGTCATCCAAAATGTTTCAATGACATCCACTGCCTGCATGATAACATCCAGATACAAAAACAATGCGAATGTACCCATGCGACTAGGGTGCGGGGATCGGATAATAGATTGGATGAGATTCACCTACCTCGAGGTCGTCGATGGTGTGTTTCGTTTCGTTGACGTTGACGAAGTCAGATGTAGGGGTCGGTCATGCGGGCGGCAGTGATTATGTAACCTACTTCCTCTTCGGGCTCGGAGTCCCGCAAGCAGTCCGCGCTAACCTCCGTGCCGTACCACCTTCACGGTCATTGTTTTCTTGAACATGCTTTCAGCGGCACTCGGCGCTGCCAGGCTGGTAAGCAGAATGATGGCTCATAGGATAGCGCCATTTTATGGTCTTACTTTCTCTTGTTTAGATACGAACGCGGGTCCATCGGGCGTATGCGACAGCAGTCGTAGCGAATAGCAGCCATAGTCATGCTGTGAGTAGCGGCCTTACAGATCAGCCCTTCCTGGGACCTGGGAAATCATCGAATATTGCCCAAGGTAACGTTTTCTAATAAACCATAGATACACCTTGAAAATGACACCTTCTCAGCTCCTCTTCGACAACCGGTTTACATCCCCATCTCGTCCCTACTTCGCAAGGGTGCTACAAAGTCATCCGACCAAGTAGCGGAGCTTGATCCTACAGTATTTGCGCACGCTATTCGACGCGACATTCTTCATCTATGCGTCGTTCACCATCTCGACTCACTCCGTCAAGGCTCTGCAAATACTAAGACACGCGGACAGGTTCGTGGCTCGGGACGGAAGATACGCCCCCAGAAAGGCTCTGGAAAAGCTCGTCTTGGTGATGGCCAGAGCCCCATGCTACGTGGAGGTGGTGTTGCCTTCGGTCCCAAACCTAGAGACTTTTCCACCAAGCTGCCGCGCAAAGTAATTCAAATGGGCATGCGCGTTGCACTCAGTGCCAGGGCGAAGGAGCACAACTTGAGGATCGTGGAGAGCCTTGACTGGCCCGGCACGAAAACTCAGGACATGGCCCGGAGGTTGGACGAGTTGGGGTGGGACCACAAGACGCTGTTCGTCACAGGGAAGGATGTCGTTCCGTCGGGGTTGAAACGATCGACCGAAAATTTACACAAAATAAACGCGACGACGGCACAACAAGTGGGGGTTTACGACTTCGTGAAATGGCCGCGAGTGGTTTTGGATATAGAGGCCGTGCAATGGTTTGAGCACCACCTCAGTAAAATGAAGCCAGATCTTAGAAATAGGGCACCTACCGTGTGATCAGTCTAGTCATACTCGAACACAATATAGTATCCCGCCATACGAACTTTGTGAATTGGGACTCCACAAAAAAGCTGGATTCCGATACGTGTAATGTCACGTGCAGTTACTTACCAGTTTACGACACGTCCACGTGATCAAGGGCGCGTTCATTTGATGATCATCATCGCGCCCTGTCCAACGAGTCATAACGTGTTCGCTTCTCAATGTCACATCCTTCCCAAGATTCTCAAGCACCACAAGAAGACGAGTTATACCAAGTCTCAGGCCCTTTACTTGTTGATAAGCTTCAGGAGGCCGGCATACATCTACAAGACATTAAGAAACTCACAGATGCTGGCTTTCACACAGTCGAGGCTGTCGCATATACTCCCAAGAAAAACCTTATAAGTATTAAAGGCATTTCGGAACAAAAAGCCGAGAAGATACTTGCTGAAGGTGTGTTCTGACTATTCATACAGTCCTGTGATGCTCACGGGCCCGTAGCCCAGAAAATCGTGCCCCTGGGATTTCAAAGTGCGACCGAAGTTCATGCACGGAGATCTGAGCTCGTCCATATCACGACAGGCTCCAAGAATCTCGATACCCTTCTGGGAGGTACGTACATGATCTGGCGATGAAAGAGTCCTGTATGAGACCTCAGAATATAGGCGGCATGGAGACTGGCTCTCTCACTGAGCTCTTTGGAGAATTCAGAACGGGCAAATCTCAGCTATGTCACACTCTCGCTGTGACTTGCCAGTTACCAGTCGATATGGGCGGAGGGGAAGGAAAGTGTCTATACATTGACACCGAAGGTACCTTCCGCCCCGTCCGCCTCCTTGCCGTTGCGGAACGTTATGGCCTGAACGGGGAAGAAGTCCTCGATAATGTTGCGTATGCAAGAGCATACAATGCCGACCACCAGCATCAACTCCTCACAGCCGCGAGTGCCCTGATGTCGGAGTCTAGGTTCGTATGGTCTACTTCGAAAGTCACAAACTCATGGTGGGAGCCAAGATTTTGCCTATTAATCGTGGACTCGGCAACAGCGCTATATCGCAGTGACTACGTGGGCCGTGGAGAGCTTGCAGCTCGACAGGCGCACCTCTCTAGATTCCTCCGGACATTACAACGACTAGCTGACGAGGTCTGTCTGGCATATATATATGTTATTGAAACTCTCCCACATGTCCATCCCAGTTTGGCATCGCAGTGGTTTTCAGTAATCAGGTCATGTCGAGCCCGGATGCCACCGCGGGACCGTACGCAGCCAACGAAAAGAAACCAATAGGCGGAAATATTTTAGCACATGCTTCTACCACGCGGTAAGTGTTACCCGTCCCTCCAAGTCAGTAAATAATGTTGAGTCAATGTCATGCGAAGCCTGCAACTTAAGAAAGGCCGCGCGAATACCCGAATCTGCCGTATTTATGATTCTCCTTGTCTACCAGAATCAGAAACGACGTTCGCCATTCTTCCGAGTGGGATCGGCGACCCCGAAGAGGAGGTGTAGTGACTGGTGTATGACTGTAGTTACTGTAACACGAATTCAATACGCTGCAGGATAGCGTCGAACACATCAATACTTTTACCAACGCGAGCACCGATCCTAGTCACTCTAGCTGCAACTATGAGACTTGTAGCTGCCATAAACTATGCGCGCGAGGTGAGAATATGTCGATACCACGACGAGCGTCCCCAACCCAATGGAATGTGGGAGAGGACCACCAGAGACTATTTTCGCATTAATAGGAATACCGGGTCCCCTAGCACAATGTTCGTCATGTGACGGAAGGACCCCGTCAGAGACATGAGCAACCCGCCAAACGATGCGTATGCGGTCCTGAAGGGCGCGCGGCACATTGTAAGTAAAAAAGTCGCGAAAGTAAAATCGGGGCAGATGAAAGGCGAGAGGGACGCACACGACCTCCCCAGTTCCGGGATCGAAACGATACACCCTCCCATACATGACGTAGTCGTATTCATCCTCGAATCCTCGCTTGCCCTTACCGTCGGGCCTCCAGACGTCACGATCCCTCTCTTCCTCGACGGCTCCGTCTTGCGTGCCTCCAGAATCGCGCGCCAGTGAGCTCGCCAAAGCCAGAACTACGTTTTGGCCGACAGCCAACGGAAATATCTCGTGATTGTAGTCCAGCGTCAGTTCCATGCCATAGTTTCGGGATTCGGCGTGAAGCCGAGAAACTGTGCGACCTCGATAGGTAGGGACGCATGAATGCTGGTGTGTTTCAACATACCTCTGTCGAATTTTTTCCCCTCTGGGTCAATTTTCTGGATGCTGAAAATGTCGTCGAAAACAATACTGGATTTTGATGAAGCCATAGATGAAGCAGAGTAGACCCGAGGATGAGATAAACGGATCGCGGATTGCACCCGCTCAGAGCGCAGTGGCATACGGTGGCATACGACATTATGTAATCACAGCGGCAATAATCTAAAGTCGATCTAATGTGAAGTTTCCCTCCACCTCCTTCACGTCCTCTACATTGGAAAGGCCTGGAAGTACAAATTTCAACGTCCCTCGACTAGTAATGGCGCGCCTAATTTGGCTGTCAATCAACTCATGCAATTTAGGGACGTCTGCCAATTTTGCGCGACTCCCTAAGAGGGATGTCGACTTCAAGTCCAGCGTGAAATTCGGAAGCATGGTAAATGTGAGTGCTGGAGCAGGAGAGGAGTAAGAAGGGGGGATAATGACCACCTGCAAAGGTTGAGAAGGAAAAACAAGCAAGGTGCACGGGAGGCTCACGCGAGAAGCGAACACAGATAACGAGATGGTGACCGAGACCGGCAAGCGAGCGAAACCGACCATCGGATAGTTGAATAGGTACGCGGTCGATAATGAGATGGAGACGTCATCCTTATACGCCATGTCGAACTCGCACTGTGCGCAGAGTCAGGCTTCACACCTCGCGACGAAATCGACAAGAGCGTACGCGTTCGAGTGAGCCCGAGCTTGAGATGGGTATGGAACATGCATTGGATAGGTGAGGAGCAGAACTACCAAGGCTCACGGAGTGAACTTGTATCCGGTCCTTGTGACGACGTTTATTCACGTCTGACGTCTCATGCATACGACTGTAGGAGAGTCACTGACCAGTACTCCGGATGGCCTCATGAGATTGACAAAATCCTCAACACGCCGGCGCAGAACCTCGTCGCCTTGAACGCCCTGGAAGTCGTCCCTCAGCTTGGAGCGATAAACGTCCGCAGCCTGATATAGCAAATGCGCAGTCGGCATACGGAGGCTCTGAAAGCGGGTCGATAGCGTCTGCATACCTGGTGAAGGAGAGCATTCAACCACTCTGTCGACTCTGACTCGGCATGTATATGATTCTCGTGTAGACGTGCAGAAGGACGAGTAGGTTGCGACACGGGAGGGTCGCGCTCTACGACTTTGGATGAAGGTTCGGTGTCCAAGAATAGGTATTTGAGAATAACGGCGAAAAGTGCAAGGATGGAAAACTGGCCCAATATAAAGCCTTGAGTGAAGGTAGGCTGCAGAGAGAATATATAACTGGACCCCATGGGATGTCACCCTCAAGGGGAGGTTTGTGTGCCTGCTGCTTAACGTAAACCAGACCAGAGAGAGCGACCGGAGCTGCCGGACCGTGAGATCTCGTCAAGGATTTGCGATGAGCTCTGAGTCCTCCATCCATCGCAAAAGAACTAAATGGGACGACGAGGGAGATACGGAACTCGTAGTCTCTCCTCAGCCTCCTCCAAAACGCCGCCAAATGACGATGCGCCTTGCCGACATTTCACTTTCGACCGCATCGCTCAAGAGGCCACCACCCCCGAGCGTATTCGTCCCACCAAGGACCCACCATCCTCCCCTCACGTCTTCCCGCTCCGTGTACTCTTATGAAAAGCTCAACTCTATAGAGGAAGGCTCTTACGGCGTCGTCTTTCGCGCTAGAGATAAACAAACGGGCGACATCGTCGCCCTGAAGAAGCTGAAGCTCGATGAAGAGAAGTATGGGTTCCCCATCACCGCCCTTCGCGAAATAAACTCCCTCATGGGATGCCGACACGAAAACGTCGTTGGAATTCGCGAGGTTGTCGTAGGAGAAACGCTCACTCAGTACGCTCCGTAAGCCTCGACCGTCCACCACCGGGTTGACTTCAGCCGCCTACGACCCACAGAGTGTTCATCGTGATGGACTTCATCGAGCACGACCTGAAGACTCTCCTCACCCTTATGCCCTCCCCGTTCTTGCAATCCGAAATCAAAACGCTCATGCTACAGCTCTTGTCCGCCGTTGCCCATTGCCATTCCAACTGGATCTTGCACCGCGACTTGAAGACGAGCAACCTCCTCATGAACAATCGCGGTACGATCAAGGTCGCAGACTTTGGTCTCGCAAGACGATACGGAGATCCAGTCGGCGTCGGAGGGATGACACAGCTCGTTGTCACCCTTTGGTATCGGTGCGTGCTTCGCGGGACTTTTCTTTTCTCTCTTCTCATCGAACACAACTCTTGAAATAGGGCACCTGAAATCCTATTAGGGGCAAAAACTTACTCAACGGCCGTTGACATGTGGTCCGTTGGGTGTATCTTTGCGGAACTTTTGTTGAAGGAGCCGCTGTTTCAGGCCAAAGCCGAGATCGAGCTTATTTCGATGATATTCAAGCTCCTGGGCCCGCCAACGAACGATTCTTGGCCCGAATTCTCTAGTCTTCCACTGGCGAAATCGATCACCCTGCCATCGCCCCAACCACATCAATTCCGCCAGAAGTTCCCATTTTTGACGGTAGCAGGAATCGATCTGCTTTCATCCTTGTTGACATACGACCCCGAACGGAGAATATCTGCGGAGGAGGCATTGCAACATCCGTACTTCTCGTACGTCTTCGCCATGTGACCCTTGTGATCCATCGATTTATGACTCGTTGCAGCGAGGCTCCAGCACCCAAACACCCAGATATGTTCAGTTCATTCCCGTCTGCGGCTGCAGGAGAACGGTGGGAAATATTAATGTCTCCATTTCCAACCTCTTTGCTCAAGCGTCTTGTTTCTCAGACGACGAAAACCTTTCAGTTCACCTCTGGCCCCTGCCCGAGCCGCGGGTCATAAGTTGCTCACGGATGTCGAATAGTATGGTCCTGCGGTCTGGCATGGTGCCCTTCTACCAACATTTTGTTTGTACGCCGACAAGATCCAACCGCAGTTTTATATAGTTACACGTGCAAACCAAAGTGTAGAAATAAATCAAGTCGGCAGAAGGCACACGACCAAGATGAGACATGGTACACATGAGAAGGAGTGAGATCCTATGCGGGACTGTCATCTTCAGGTAGAGCCAACAAGGTGTCCCGCATCTTCTTGAAGCGAGCTCTCGTTCGGTCCATGGCACCGCAGCGGTCATAATACTCTTGGACTTCTTCAACGGTAAAGCGGAACTCGCGCGCGATATCCAAGATGCTTTGATCCACGACGTGAAGAATTGGGCCGTCCGGTTGAGTTCCGCCAGGAAGTGGGCGACCGTTGGTTTCCTCACTAAGGGTATTTGGAGCAGTCAGTGATGTTGTGGGTAAAATATAATAGAGCGACACGAACATGACTCTTGCCCTTTTCCCATTTTCAGGCGGATCTTCGCCAATCTTACGCTTTCCCCACAACGGAGGCGGATCATTGCCGACCTTGACGTCCCACTCCGCCTCCTCGTCTTCCATCTTTTCTTCATCGGCGTTCTTCCGCACAGCTACTACATTATTTTGGGTGACGCCCAGGCCTACGGGACCATCTGTCGGTGGTTGAATTTGACTCACGTGGGCTGGGAGGTTGTGTAGATGCGGGTGGCCTTGTGGATACGACGGGTCAACTGGCACCGGAGGGACTAGCATTCCTGGATGAGGATGCCCTTCTTGAGCGGCCAAGGACATGTGCATCGCCATAGCCAATTGATGCGAAGGTCCGGGTTGCAGAAAATCGTCGTCATTGGGCGGAACTGCGCCGGGACCGTCGTCCTTGCGCTTCCTGCTCCTCTTGGGTTTCTCCTCGGGCTTACGCACATAACCATACTGGCCTTTCTCGCCCAACGTGGGCTTCTTTTGTTCGACGATGGCCTGAATCATTGCGTCCAAACGCTGCGAATTCTTTTTATAGCGCTCGCGCCAGGACTGCCATGTGTGACGGGTGACCCACGCATACTCCGGGTCACTTGCCTAGATTCGTCTCGGATTGAGAGAAAACGAGGAAACCTAGCAAGGTGACGTACCATGTCACAAAGTTGCTGGTAGAGTCTGTTGCCAGTCCTACCGCCCGTCTCCTTGTAAGGGATCTTGGCAGCGATCCAATTGCAGAGGTGCTCCTCGTCTCCTTCCGTGAATTGTGTCCTCCTGAGGATGACGTCAATATACATCTTTGCACCCAGGAAACGGGATATCTAGCGTACTCTTCTCCTGGTCGTCGGCCACCCGGATTCTTATACACAAGTGGGGTGTAGACCACTGCACCCTTTTCGACACACTTCTTGACCCACAGATAGGATTCGACGTATTTCCCTGGAACGCCCTGATAGCTCTTCACTAGGTGTTGAAATATCTCGGTGTTCGGGTCCGCGAGAATGACACGTGCTGTCTGGGCAGATGCGCTCGGGTCTCCCCCAGAGTGCTGGGATTTGTTAATGGCGGGGACATTACATACATGACGAAACTATAACCGACCATGATCCTGGCGCTGAGTGCAGCACGGGCGTTTATATTGGCGATGCTCGAATCGATGTGGAATTTGATGGCCTCTCCGTTCTCTACGAAAATCTGCTTCAATAGCATTCCCGCTATCTTGCATGCCTCAACGTAGGTGTAGGGAACGAAGTGCCTCTCTGGCCTATCCTGGCTCTCCCAACAAAGCTTGAGGCGTTCCGCTTCGTTACTGTTTGGTTGTATTAGGATGAAACCCTGTCGTGGAACCTTGGCCTCAACGCGTCCGCCGAGAGCCTGAGAAAGGATCGATTGAGCATGGGGAATCTAGGGAAAGTGGTATCTTTGATTCCCACTGTGATGGTCTCGCACAGCTCCGCCTGCAGCTCAGTGGGTAGGTCCTTTTGTATGAAAATTTTGATGGCGATGCCATTGCTGTCTTGGAATATGGGCTAACTGGAATTAAACACGGACTGTACGGGAAGAAACGAGCACTGTACCATGGGGCTCGGGGGGTCAATAGTGACAAGACTTGTAATGGGGTTGGGGGTTGTGTCGGAGCTAGAATAAGGTTAGGTGCAGCCACCCGCGACGCGACTCGCATCGGTATCGGTATCTCATGACCATGACAAAGGAAAATCTATATCTATTAAAGCAATGTAAATGTAGAGTGGAGAGTTACTACTCTAGGACTTTTCCTGGATTCATGATGCCGTGGGGATCAAAAACCTGTTTTATCCTTCTCATCGTATCGATGGCAACACTAGATTTCGAATAATGCATCGCGTGCGTCTTCATGGCTCCAATCCCATGTTCAGCGGAGATCGAACCCTTGTAAGAGGCTAGCGAAAGGTATCCAGCTTATGGGCATGGAACACTATTGCGGGTTCGAGTGACTCACCAACAAGTTCATAAATGAAGGGTTCCAGAGCCGATTCGATCTCTGGAGTATACGCCGCTGCCGCGATATTGAGGTGCAAGTTACCTGCCAACGGATAGAGACGGTCAACGTGGAAATGTAGAGATACATACGGACTCACCATCACCGACATGACCGTACCCAACCACGTGCCGGACCGCATCTTCGCATAACAAACCTTTTCTCCGCAGTTGCTCCTTTGTCGTGTCCACAACTTCCTTGAAGGAGGCGATGGGAACTGATATATCATACTTGTATGCCTTTCCCTCTTTGGAGACAGCCTCTGGAACACCCTCACGCAACCTCCATAGCGATGCAAATTGGCTAGGAGTTTGGGAGAGTGCGCCTGTGGTGATCAAGGGTTGTTCGGACTCGAGGAGTGTCTCGAGGAGGTTGTTGAGTTTCTTCGAAGAACATGATCAGAGGCTCTACGTCTGCATTTAGAATACGAACCTCTTCATCATGCTCCTTTTTTCCTCCACTGGTCTCGAGCAACACAAAGCACTCAGCGCCTTCAATTTCATCCTCACTCAAGCCTTTGCCTTGGCCATGCTTCACGGACAAGTCGTAGGCAGTCCGGTCGATGTATTCAAAAGCAGAGAGAATCTCTGATAGATGTCGTCGGGCCAATTTGAAAAGTGGAAGCACGTTCTCGAATGTCGGGAGGGCCAGAATCACATTATTGACGGCTCGCGGTGCGGGAGGTGTGAGAATTGACACGCCAGTGACCACGCCCAGCGTGCCCTCAGCACCAATGAAAAGTTGTTTGAGATCATATCCTGACGAGCAATGAGTAATTGACGTCACTTTTGGAGACGTGTAACTTCACCAGTATTATCCTTTCTGAGAGTGGAGAGGTTATCCAAGACAGTCCCGTCCGGTAGCACAATTTCGAGGCCAAGCACGCTTCCATGCAAGGACCCATAACGTAGGAGCCGAAGTCCACCCGCGTTTGTGGATACGTTTCCACCAATCTGACAACTGGGATGGCTTAAGAATTCGCAGGCACGACGAAAGAAATGCGTCTGTGCGTACGCACCTTCCTTTGGCCCCCAAGTCGAGGGGCATGATGTGATCATGAGGCGCGATGTGTTCCGAAAGGGCCTCCAGAATGCACCCAGCGTCGGCCACAAGCGCTCCTAGATCACAGAAAAGCATATTTGTCCGCACATTGAGCCAAGGGCCGAAGAGTGCGCGATTGCTCGCGGGTGGGAGACGCACCTGACACAGGGTCAAACGACCGCACTTTGGACATGTTACTCAGGCTCAATATGAGCTCGTCCTTGAGGGGAACGCTTCCGCCGACGAGGCCGGTATTTCCGCCTTGGGGAACGACGCCGATCCTACGTTCGTGACACCGCCGCATTATTTTGCTGACCTGCTCCGTCGTCTGCGGTCGCAAAACGGTCGTCGATCCCCCACGGTACTTACCCATCCAATCTGCGTTGTACTGCTCGATCTCAGACGAGGGCATCGAGATCGGGGAGAGCGTAGAGAGGATGGCATTCGGGGGCAAAAATTGTGTGAAGTGGGCAATGTCGTCTGGGGTCACCGAGCTGAGAGTTTGTCCGGCGGAGGAGTGTTGCCATCTTTTAGCACAGCGGAACAAGTGGCTTGCTGCCGCTCTGGAGTTTAAATAGAGCATGATCGTTTGTTCGACGAATGACGCGTTAATGACGGTTCACTGGCCTGATCTGAGCGTGTGCGGTGTCAACTCACTCACGCGTCAAGGTACCAAGCCGAGATTCAGTACTGTACCGTAAAATTTAAACCACCTATTCAAGGCAGATCTATAGCGCCAATCGGTACAACCTGCCCAGTAGGAGAAATAGTAACGACGGTCAAACTTTTCGAATGCAGTACAAAGGGGAGGAGGGAAGTACACGTCGCAGTCCTATGGACGAAAGACAGTAAACGTCGTTAGAAGATTAACAAAAATATATGTCCCCAACGACCATCGAATGGTGATACAGTACTGTCCAGACGAGAATATCTAGCAGTACAAGCAAAGGGGACTTGGCATGTTTCTTGGCTACACATTGACCTCCAATGACCGTTGCTATATGGCGATCCCAGAGGCTTCGATAGAGCCGACAAGCTTCATAGAATCACTGACTTATGTGGCTGGTTCAACTCATGCGTGTTAAAAAACCCATTGTTCAGAAACCTACACCTCGTCATTCAATTATTTTTTTCGGCGAGAACAGAGGCAGGACACTCACAGCAATCACAATCAAAGGGACATAGTGGTGTTCCTGGCAGGATGTAAATATTTCCATCAAATGAGAGGTTCGACTGACCTCCTGCCTCTGCATTGATGCCAAGTTCATCTTCTTTGTATACCTTGAACCCTTCGTCAGTTGTGCGGCCTGGGCGTGGCTGTTGAGCTGGGCGAAACTGGTTGTAGGGGATGATACGCTTACGGGGTCCTGTACCACGCGAATCCCTGAACTTTTCCTGGTCGGGTTTTGTCTCGGCTATTTTTTGCTTTTTCCTGGGCGGTACCGCGCGATCATGTGAGGTTGTCTTGGAGGTAGATTGTTGCGCTGAAGCTGAAGGATCGAGGAGAATCTCGGGTGCCGGGCGCTTCGGTTCGGCGAGCTGTGTCGGTGTACTCTTTTTCTTGCCCTTCTTTTTCTTCTTCTGTTTGAGACCTGAACTTGAGTTTTGCTGATCGTTTTTGGGGGATACCGCTATGTCTTTGCGAGTGAATATATCGTCGATTTCAGAGGCGGACGGGGTCTGTTTTTTGATGGTAGGACCCATATGGTTAAAACCGGAGTTTGCGTGATTGCTGCTGTTGTGGTCCGTTACAACGTCCGGACATGTCCAACTCACCATCGCCGAACTGGTTCGACAACGAGCAGCAATTACAGCGGTTCATGGACCCCGGCACACCTCAGCGACAGTATTTGCCCATGCTGTACGTTTCATTGATACGTCCTTGTTCATCCGTTTAACGCCCACGGTAGCCAACAACAACAGAATGCTCGTCCCAACGCCACCAACCCATCGTTCCCTACCGGTTTCAATCCAGTCCCTGCTTCACCAAATCCTGGGTCCAGCGCAACAGACCCCCCGCAAGCGTTCTTCAACAGTGGAAACATGAACCCGAACGCCGTAAAACAGATGGCAGCTCTCAACGCAGCGAGCGTCGCGAGAAGAGCCCAAGTGACACGACCTTCCCCTCTCCCTGGCGGTCCAACTTCGGTTTCTTACCTCGGAGGAGGAGGGTTGGTGTCCGTCAATCGCCACCAACAATCACCGTCCCCCGCACCGGGTCATGATCCCCTTTCTGCGTTGTCATCGCAGGGCCGCATGTCGTTCCAGGCACAGTCCATGAACCCGCAATTGGTTCCAAATCAACCAACAAATTTCGGACAGTCATCATCAGATCCGTTCATGTCAACAACGGGACTGCAGCCTGTTCGCCACCAGCGGCCACCGCAACAACAGCTCCAGCACAAGAAACAGTTCCTGAACGCGCTTGCCAATATTCATATAGCCCACAAGGACCCTCTCCCTCCTTCGCTCACGGGTATTCCATACCCGCCAGGCTTTGATCCGACCCAAACCAGATGGAAGTCGCTCGAGTCGTCACAAGCGGAAGTGGGCACTGTCATGATGGCGGGGAAACCCGTTGACCTATACCAACTATGGGTTGCTGTGAGCACGGTCGGTGGTTGGGCTAAAGTGAGCACCATTCTGTTCGCTTAAGAGTTTCCGAACTAAAAAAAAACGATCACTCAAGTTGTCACAAGAGCGTCGTCTTTGGCCCTCTATCGTTCATTCATTTGACCTTCCCGAGACGTACCCTCTGAACGGTGTCCCCACGTCTATAGTCCAGATATTGGGGCAGTACTACAAGGCGATACTTCTACCTTTTGAAGAGTGGAATCGTAAAAGCGCCCAACAACGTTCCATGCTCAGTATGCAGGGACAGGCTGGACAGTCTCTACCAGTTGGGCAGCATGGCATGCCTGGTCAAATACCTGGTGGAGATCTAGCTGCACAAGGGGTCATACCCCCAACGGTCCCCCACCTAGATGGGGGTTCGGCCCTTGCCCCACATCACCCCTTTTCCTCGTCTTCGCAGACACACAGACAGCAACAACCGTCCGTTGGTTTAACCGTGCTCCCAAGTAGGACGTCGCTTCAATCACCCGATTTACTGTCGGGAATGGGTTCAAACCTCTCGCAGTCGTTTCTCTCGCAGACCTCCCCGTCGGATGGCTCACAATTGAGCGTTCATGGACAGGCGCAGGATGGGGCAGCACCTACCTTTGATGCTGATGCGGAAGGTCGTAAAAGAAAGGGGACAGCAGAAGCGGACGCTAAACGGGTCCGTCAAAGGACAGGTAATGTCGGATTGGTTATTTATCCCATAATGGTAACGACTGAGAACACGTTTCAGTCGATTCTCCAGACACGACCGTGGTTAGTCACTTTCCCAGTTTGTTTTCAAAGTTGACATGCGATGTGCTAATAAAGTCGCCGTCAGTCCAACGCGGATCGCACTTCTGCACCTCCAACCGGAGAATCTTCGGGAGATGGCGGTCAGACATCAGCCACAGGGACTAGCTCTCAACAACCCGATCCGTCGCAGCGTCGAAAGATCGAATACGTTCCCCTCAATCGAGACGTGGATACTTTCGGCGGCCGAGACTTACGGGCGATCGCTGACGGTCACCACCGTTTGACGGCACGACATGCGTTACGGGAAATCAACGAATGGGGAAACGTCGACATCGATTCACTCACCATGAGCCTACGCTCTCGTCTACCCACCGAGATGGGCTATGGCATCACCACGTTTACACTCCTCTCGATCATGCGCGGTCAGGGAACCAGCGGTTTCCCTATCGCGAACTGTCCCGAGCTCATGGACGAAGCTTTGGACTTGTTGCTAGATGTCGCATTCAAAGACGACGAGCAAGACGACGCATTCACAGAGGCGGTAATCATCACGCACAAACAATTAGTCGACGCCATTCTTGAGGATGGAAGCAAACCGTTCGCAAGTCTAGACAAGGTACAAGGCATGAAGGACTACGACACGTTGGGGCCGAAACAACGCCCGGGTGATATCGTCCTCGCCATCGTGAACATTATGCGTAACCTTTCCGTGATCCCGGATAACCACGACTTTCTTGCCAATCATGAACGCCTGCTAGCCACTATGCTACGGGTTTGCGCCGCCAAGCAGAAACAAGATGGCACCATTCATGCAGTCACCAGTGCCCTCACACTTCGGGACCTTGTCGCTATTCGGCGGGACGTCCTCTATGTTCTGATCAACCTTTCCGGCTCCGTGCGACTTGCTCCTTCGATGATCCTTGCCAGCACACCATCTCCAGCCGCCTTGCAAGTGGCCAGACGTGCATTCATGCTCATGGCATCCTTCCTTGTTGACCCATCGGAGACCATCAATCCCTCTGAACTATTCATCTTGACAAGCACAAATCCCAATGCTAGGCCTCCTGCTTTGGTCGATGCCGCGCTTGAGGTTCTCGGTCGTTTCGGTCAGCCGGATACCAATCGGCAGGTCATAGCAAAGTCCGTGCCACAAGCATGGCTGCAACGGCTATTCGAGGCGCTCATGCATCGCCTTCCGGTTATCGACGCTGACTTCCAAATTGCGAAGCGAGAGCCTTGGCTTAGCTATATCGAAAAAGTCATCATGGGGCTTTACGCCATAGCGTTCCTCGCACCACCATCCATGAAGGAACAGCTCAAACGCGACCATCAGCTCGGTTTCGTCAAGCTCATGCTTCGTTTAGTAAAAAAGTTTACCATCAATGTCCCACAGGACATGCGGCTATTTTTTGGTGTCTGCGCCAAGCGGGCCGTGGAAACTTTGAAAGTGGTGGATGACGGCGAGGACGCATTCGACATGTCGCAAAATACGGGAAATGTCACCCTCTCATTCGGTGTGGGATATGGCGAAGTGGGTGAGGATCACGTAGAGAAGGGAACAGGGTCATTGAGTGGGTTCCAGGAGGATGTTGTCTGGGGTATCATGTTGCAGAAGGATGTGGACGATTCGATGTTCAAGGAGTTGGAGAGTTTGGCACGCGTCGGATGAGTCGTTGGTGATGTGTGTTTGGTGTATGCTAACTTGTAATGCTATACCCGATCTATTTATTTAAACCTTCGAACTCAAATTTATGCCCCCGCATCGCCAACCAACCCACGTTGTGTGCGTGGTGCGACTGTGGTGCGTGGGTTGAGATGAGTCATGGTATGCGCAGGTGTAGCGCAGTAGTGCTGTGCTGTGCTGTCTTGGTGAACCTCTATTTAACCTTCACTTCATTTCACCCGCCTGTATGCGCTCACTCGATCCCCCAAATGTCTTCAAACCTTTCAATTGCCCCTCCCCCCATATATGCCCATACCCAAGAAGGCTCCAATCCGCCTGAGGGCATCCTTCAATTTGAACCACAGATCCTTATCATCCCTGCTACCGATTCTCTGAGATTCCAGCAGGGATTCTTAGGCGCAGATGGCGAACGCGCTGCCATCGAAGGAGAACTTCAAATCAAGGGAACGGATTCCGTCCGCTGGAGAAAGGTGTCCGTCTTCATCAGAGCCCTAGCGTTCGTGTTTCACCTGCTGACCCGCCCCTTTTTCTCTCCTCAAGGACGATGGACCTCCGTACAGTCGAGTCCGCGTACGAGCAAGTCATCGAACTCTCACAGACAACTATCGTCCTCTATGAGTCTGACCCGGAGGACGACAAAGAAACCGTTCTCCCGTCGACCTTCTCTTTCGCGCTCCCGCTCGCTATGGACACGCCGCAGTGCATACATACGCCGCAGTCGTCACTGAGGCACGTCCTCACCGCCACACTTCATCCTCCGGATGACAGCGTCACGCCGCCGTTCTCCAAGACGCTCACCGTCCACACGAGGAGATTCATCTCGCACACGTCCAGCCTAGCCGCCTCTCCCGTCACGCGCACCCTGGACAATCCCACCCGGGTAGAAGTCGAAATTCCGAGATCGACATTCACATGCGTCGAACCGGTCCCCATTTACGTCACGGTGCCGCCCCCGCGTCGCGAGCTGGTCGTGGACGAGGGCCTCAGATTGCGGAACATCAAGGCCGAGCTCATCCGCGTCGTCCGTGTCGCGGACGGGACGGAAGGCGACGAGGTCGACGCGGTCGACGTGGACATTCCATCTGACATCGGCGACGAATCCGAGGAGGATGAAGACGGACATTGTCACGACGAGAACGCTCCACTGGGTATCGCCCTTCCATCTCACGAGAAACGTGGTGCTACCGCCGCCTCGTCGTCCACCTCGCCCTACTACTCCAATCATGCCCCCAATAGTCGCGGTGCGTCGTACCGGACCGTGATCTCGCGCTCGGGTGCACAGTGTCGCTTCCATGCGACCCTGCCTGTGCGTCTCCGGTTCATCCTGCATCAGTCATCGCCAGCGTCATCGCCATCAGACACTACACATCCCCTTCCCGCCGGTGACTTTGCTTCCACGGGTAGCGATGCCGAGTGCGCGTCGATCACTCAAACCACTCTCCTCCATTCTGTTTCCTTCCGCATCCGGGTCCACGCGACGTTCAGAAACACATCCCAACACATCGAGCGCGTGTCCACAATAACTATCCCAATTACCTTCCTCCCATCTCCAGCGCCCCTCCCCGAAGTAGAGGAATCTGTAGACACCGCTTACCTTAAAAAGCACGACCGTCCTCCTGCAAGGACCAACCGTGGCGACGATGATGATGCCGCTCCTCACTACGACTATGAGGAAGGTCAGGCTGGGCCAAGCTTTCTGGCCTCAGGTGCCCCTCCACCGTTCGAAGAGCGTGATGCTCCGCCACCTCCATTCTCCCCGACATCATTTCCTTCATCTTCAAGACTACCCACGTTTCTCGAATCCGAGCAGGAGATCCTTATCCCACCTTCTGAAGATAACGCCGCGGCCCCACCACCACTGATGCCGCTCCTCGAACAAGTCATCGAAGGGGAGGGCGTTCTTTTTGGATTCCCGGCATCATCACAGTTTAGTGGTCATACCGAAATGGATCGCAACGAAGCATCTACACCACCACCTTCGGTGGAGATGGCGACGTTGGACCCGAACGTAACTGGGCTCGTGGGCCTCAACGTTGACGTTCCGGAACACACGATCCAGCTTACGTTGCAACAGGAGGAGCAAATCACGACGGGCGAAGCACCGCCACCACCACCACCTCCGATGGACGACCCCTCGGATCCACCACCGTCCATACACTCCGAGTATCGATCGCGTGAGGGTGTCGCGCATCAAGCTACTCCGATGTCACCCGCTGTGGAACTGCCAGCACCGCAAATGGCACCAGGGATACCTGTGTCGACTCGGTCACATGTAAGCGCACCGCCACCGTATCTTGTTCCGGATGGGGTAGAGCATGAGCCAGTTGCGAGACCACCGCCTTACGTTGATGTGATGCCCCCTCATGAGAGTTGAACATTGATCTTGGCGAGAGGCGAGTGGAAGCTGGCAGTTCGGTAGTCGTATATCAAAAATGATGGCGCCGGATTATCATAAATAACGAGACATGGAATGCAGCATATGTATAAATCGGGAAATAACAACAGGATGTAGGAGAGAAAGGGAAACGCATCGAGTCCCATCAGGCGTGATGTAAGATGCAAGAGAACGGAGCGCGTGCGAGAACTTCAACAATTGCATGCATCCCTGCCCTTTGCTTGGTTCTCGTCAAGATTCACACCTTCTTGATCGCCGGGACGATTCCTGGCGCCGCCTGGCCGACCAGCAGCGCCGCGTGATGATGCGAGGATAGACTCGATAGGAATGTTCTTTGCTGCTCCGCCGAAGAGAATGAGAGAATGAACAACCAATCAACCTAGGAAAAACAGGGTGACGTACCAATCTCCGTGAACACTTCGACCACGCCTTCACCCGTCTTTGCGGACGTCTCGAAGAACAAGAGCCCGGCCTCCTGCGCGTAGGCCTGCGCCTCTTCGCGGGGAACCTGGCGCAGGTTCTCCGTCTCGGCGTCGGATGTGGCGGTCTCGCCGGGGGTGGCAGTCGCGTCGTCCGCTTCGTCTTCCGACTCGGTGGTGGCGCTGCTTCCTGAGCCAGAGGGTGACGGCTGCACGAGGTCGATCTTGTTGCCGGCGAGGGCGATGACGATGTTCGGGTTCGCCTGCCGCTGGAGTTCTTTCACCCACGTCTTTGCCTTTTCCAGGCTGGCGGCCTTGGTGACGTCGTACACGACCACGGCCGCTTGCGCGTTGCGGTAGTACATCGGCTGCGGGGAAATCGATTTTGTGGTTGTGAGTCATACGCATTCGTCATCAGTTGGGAGGAGGAGGGGAGGAGGGAGGGAACAAGGCAGGCGTGCTAGAGATGCTCACGGCTAGCGAGTGAAAGCGTTCTTGGCCTGCGGTGTCCCAAATCTCGTAACGGAGCACGCGATCTTCGAGGCGGCATTTCTGGGTGAGGAATGCGGCGCCGATTGTGGGCTCTTTGTTGGCTTGGAATTCATTGGAGACCTATATTGACCGTGATGAGGGGGAGGAGGAGGGGGGGATCGGGAATGGAGGCAACATACGAAGCGAAGAACGACAGAGGATTTGCCCACGGCAGCTTCGCCTGGGTGATGGGGCCCATCAGCAGACGTGAGAGGAGAGAGGGAGGATCCGGGTGGCAAGTGTGCTGCGGGGTACAAGGAAAGGGCGGCTTACCGAGCAGGACGAGCTTGACCTGGACAGACTTGTCTGCGAGACCAGATGCAGCGTCGGCCATTGATAGGTTTGCTTTGCTTGAAAGTGGGGCTGGAGACGGAAGGGGCGGATGATGGTAAACAAGGTAAGGTTACAGCACGACTACGCCGTCGGGGCGGTGCCAGCCAGTGCCAGCCAGCCAGACCCTTGTCGCTGGCTCGTCGCGGGCCGGCTCCGCTTTCATTCTTGGACTAATTATGCTCTTTGGTATCTTTCCACCCTCGCTTTTCTGCGTAGACCATCCATTCATGGAATCTGAATTTAGACCTACGCCTGCTAGCATTCCTCCGCCGAATGCGCGCTATACGCTCAACATTCCACCCGGTCTTGCTGTCAATTTCCACCCTCTCGTACGTGTTCAACCCCTCAACATCATTTAAAATCACCCATATCTGGCTACTCTGATGCTCTGTGTCTAGAACCCTCTCGAGTTTCTCTTGCGTGCGGCGCAAATATACCCTGACAAACTTGCACTTGCCCATCCGGATGTGCAGTTCCCTGTCTTCTACACGTACTCTGTCTGGTATGACTTTGGCATGTCATAGCCTTTCGGTTCTAAAACGCGTTCTGCCAGGGCACAGCGGGTACAGAACTTTGCATATGGTCTTCTTCAGGCCGGCATCCGTCCCGGTGACAGAATTGCGGTCCTCTCGCCCAACTCGTACGTCCACCCGAGCGTTTGAAGTGTCAACCTCCGTTGTTCACCAACTCGTAGACCGATGATCGCCGGTGAGGCTGTCCTTTCATGTACCATCGTGGCGCCTGCGTAGCTCACGTAGAATGAAACTGTAGAGGCACTACAAGGGGTCATCGGCGCCCGTGCGATTATAACGACGATTAACACGCGCCTGACCAAGCATGAGATCGATTACATCCTCGCACACTCTGGTGCGAAGCTCATTTTTGTAGATCACGAATACAGACACCTCGTCAGTGATGCCAAAGCATATATTATCGTCTCCAATGACACAGGCCGCGTCGGCGATCCACACGAAGACTTCTTGACTGCCGGACGCGCTTACAGCCAGGAGAAAGGCTGGGCCGGCCTCGAGATGGATTCAGACGAGAATATGCCTCTGTGTTTGAACTACACGTACGCCCCCAAATTATCTGTTCCATATCGTTTTTGGACACCCCCAAAAGATCGGGTACAACTGGACGTGTGAGCTGTCCTTAAGTGTTTCTGAAGCGGCGGTTCTCACTTTTCTTTCGTATATAGCCAAAGGGCGTCCTAACGACCTTGAGAGGTAACCCTACGTTATACTTGTACTATTTGATGAACTTGACATCTCGCAATATTCCAGGCACATATCTGGCGTCAGCCGCCAATGCCTTTGAGGCACAGGGAGTATCGTAATACGTTCTATACAACGCAACTTACTCCATATGTTAGGATGGGAAAAGAATCCACTTACCTATGGTAAGGCCACATGCGTCCTGCTGCTAGACCTCGGGTCTCAGGCCAGATCCTCGCTCCCCGTAGGACTCTCCCCATGTTCCATGCTGCAGGTTGGACCTATCCCTGGTCGATCACTTTCTCGTTTGCCACACAGGTGCATTCCTCGTCGTCCCTTTATGACCCCTGCTGATATCATTTGTGGTCAGATCACCCTGCGGTCCGTTGATTACTCTGCAATCTGGAGGCATTTCTTGGGCTCCCGTGTCACACACTACTGTGGGGCTCCAACAGTGCAAGTACGTTACCTCCTGCAAAGACCATGGAAGAGACATCTGATCCGCTGATATTTGGAGATTGGGATCACGAGCCACCCCAGCGCCAAGCAGCTTCCACATCCCATCAAGACTATTGTCGCAGGCGCTGCACCTACCGCTCACTTACTGGCCCAGTTAGAATCCAAAGGATTCCAGCCTGTCCACGTCTACGGCCTGACGTACGTCAACGCTCTCTACCCATTTCCCCCCCAGTCTTTGTCACTCTGAGCCGGAACTCACGTAACCACAGTGAGACTTATGGGCCCTTCACTCGCAATTACCTGCAGCCTGCTTGGGCCGCGCTCCCCGCCTCCGAGCGGGCCAAACTCGTCGCTCGCCAAGGACACGCCTTCGCCACCTCTTCCCCACTCCGCGTCGTCCGTCCGACGACAAAGCCCGGCGAAGAGCTCGTCGACGTCCCCCGCGACGGCAAGACGGTCGGCGAGATCGTCATGCGCGGGAACATCGTCATGCAGGGCTACTTCCAAGATCCCGACGCGACGGCTCGCGCGTTCGACGGCGGATACTTCCACTCTGGCGATTTGGCCGTGTGGCACCCGGACGGGTCGGTTCAAATCCAGGACAGGACGAAAGACCTCATTATCTCCGGTGGAGAGGTATGTATTTTCGTTCACGCGCCCGTTCTCAGCTAGATAAATAATAATAATAATAATTTTTTGCGGGGGCTCGCCGATCGATTCCCATCTAGAATGCGTCGTCTCTCGCGATAGAACAAGGTAAGGGGTTAAGCCACTCTCAGACTTTCATCGCATCACGGTTCACGCGCGATCTCAGAACTGGCGGGTCATCCAGACGTCCTCGAAGTGTCTGTCGTGGGACGCGAGCACCCCAAGTGGGGTGAGCGCCCGATGGCCTATGTGATTCTACATGCAGAGTCCGCCCGGCGTTGGGCCGGGAAGCACGCCGAGTTCTCGTCCGCACTCAGAGCCTATGCTCGCGGCCGTCTACCTGGCTTCGCCACGCCCGAATGGGTAGCCATTGTCGAAGAGTTGCCAGTGAGTACCTTCATTTATGCATGTTTCTGTGTGTCTATGCTGGAACTGGTCATTCCAACCTAGAAAACGTCAACCGGAAAGATAATGAAGACGGTCTTGCGCAAACGAGCTGCTTCTGCAAAGTTATAATAAATATGTGGCGTACAATCTAACATGTACGGTACTAAGCACTCATCATCAGGCGTGCGCCGAGAAGGGGCACTATGGGTTGCTATCGCTAGGTGCTGCTGCTACACACGTTGTGCGACATGTCGAATGTGAAGGTGGCGAAATATGGTGTGTATGTATGAGAGCTAGACAAAAACAAGGGGACAGATGAGGAAGATGATATACAGCAACGATGACTGTTGAATGTTAAATAGTATTGTATGGGTTTAGGGTCGTGTGCGTCCATTAAATCTCGTTGGGCGCTTGCCAATGTTATTAACTTGGGTCCTGTGGTGAAAGTCGGAGAATGCGGAACGTCTCGCCATAGCGTTCGCAGAGGTATACGTTATCGTCTTGTCGCCCAAGAAACATGATTTCGTTTCCCGTATGCTCGCCTTCAACCTCAGTGTACCCAAACTCGGGCTGCGCAGGAGACTTCCCCTGCGCATTGCTGACCTTCTTTATGGGCAAGGATTGGCGAGAACAAGCTCGGGGTGTAGTCACGGTTGCAGTCACTGGTGTGGTGGGGGTGGAGGTGGAGGTGGATGGAATCGGCGAACCGATCCTCCACGTGAAGATCTTTCGACGGTTCATCTGGAAAGGTGGCGTGGTGAAGTGTGGGAGGACGTCGCGGGAGCCATCCGCTGGTCGTAAGAGGGCGTCGCTCAACCCCACTGCCTCGAAGCCACCTTGCCGCATGGCCACGAGAACAGAACGACCTTGCAAGTCGAACGCTTCCAGGCGTTTGACGTCACCGAGACGACCAAAACTGACGGTTTGCCCATCCATGTCCATCTCGTCGGGGGTCCACAGGAAGCGATCCTTCAAAACAGACCTCCCTCGGCCGTCGACTATAGTCGTGCTATGGCCACCTCTAGACGAGAAGAATAGCGAAGGGGGGCCAAAGAGTCGCGGCTGCAATAGCAGAGAAATCGGTGGGAGTAAGGGCTTCCCGTCACATGTATTCGGTGAGGCTTCTCCGGTAGCTGTTCGTGTCAATGCGGGTCCAAACGGCTGAGAAGGATCCACGCAATGCTGTCGTAGATCTTTCAGTAAAACGAACTCCGTGTCTTCCTCCCGTCGTACAGGCAGGTCGGGGGGCAACAGCGCTTCTCGGTACCAAGCGTGCATGCGTGATGATAACCACGGCCCTATACATTTATGAGTCATACCGTCGAAAATGAAAAAAAAACACTCCGAATCGATAACTTACCGTGCACAACACCTTTTGGATCACGATAGAACCAGCGTGATGGCGGCGCAACGGGAGGAACTGGGAGACCTGGCGGGGAAAACTGTATCTGCGATAAGTCTACGTCCGCATTTCCGTTTATTTCCGGTTCGTGGATGTTGCGGTACTGTAAAAAGTCTGGATATGTCGGGGGAATGATATACTCGTCCACAATTGCAGCAAGGGGAAAGTTGGGTGAAAAAGACAGTTGCTGGAAGGTAGTATAGGGACCTGAAGGTATTGGTACAACATCTCCGATCTTCTGCGCAGCTGCACTAGCAGGACGTTGTGCCACGCTAGGCTGAGAGGCAGAAGGTGAAGCGCCGCTAGCAAAAGTCATTCCACCTGAGACCTCGGTGGTGACAGAAACAGACGACGGGACGGACAATCCAACCCGAACGTTAATGTTAGTGGTGTTTTCCACGGAAGGAGGGTCATCCATCTCAGAGCTTAAAAGTTCGTCCATTTGGAGTTCACGTGCACGCCTGCGTGCTGCTCTTCTTTCTGCCCGTTCAAGCCGGACCTCGCGCACCCGAACAGTGGCAGGTTCGAGCCCGAACACATTTTGCGTGAAGACGAGAAAAACCTCGACAAGGTCATCACCCTGCAGTTGCAATTCTAGAGAACGAGGCGAATCGGGTAAAATGAAAGTGCGCGATAGCCCGAGCGCGGTCCGGTAAGTGCCAGCGAAGAGCTCGACTTTTTCCCCATTGTCGCCACAAAGAATAGCAAGAAAACTATCGTCTTGTGTCAAGAAAATCAGTACAGGGTGAGGGTGACTGAACTTGCCTCTTTCTACCCGTTTCCACAGCTTTGATCATAATGGAACCCTTAGTCCCAGGTAACTTGACATATTCCAACTTTGGCGCAGGAACTTGCGGCGGGATGAGACTTTGTTGCTTTCGGGCAATGCCGTCAACATTCTCCGCACGAGATTGTGCAAAATCTACACTATCTTCGGAGCGGCGATGGGAAAACGCGCTACTCAGGATGCGTGAAAAGAAACGCGAGGACGGATGAGCGGGGACTGGTGGAGGGTCTACCGCCATCCCAGAGCCTCGAGATTGACCCGGAGTGACAGGTGGTGAAGGCCTAGGTGAGGAAAGCGACTGCTGGTCGGGACGTCCCATGTGTGCTCGAGCATCTTGTGAATCCCAAGGTGGCGTCGTCGGAAGCTGTGGTTCTGATTGCCCATTAGCTGCCCCTGGCAAAATTCCATCTAACACTGACCACCGTCGTCTGCGACGCCTGCTATCCAGTGTATCGCTACTCTGCCTGGCGCGGTTGCTCGGCGTGTTCAAGGAGACTGGACTATTGGGTGTATCCTCGTCACCAGTGGCGACAGGATGAGATTGGGTAATGAGTATGGCTTGTTGGGGGAGACGGGTGCCAGGTGGAGGTAGATCTGGTAGGCGACTCTCCAGAAGAGCTTCCGCGAAGGATATAGGTTCGTTGGTATTGCCTCGATTCTCGTTCTCGTCATCATCGTCGGGATCTTGGTCAGGGATCGGGGAGTCCGCGAGTCGTTGATTCATCGTACCCATGGCGGTGGGAGGGCCGGACGCTGGGTATACTGCAAGCGCCTGTCGCAGGGAAAGGAGGGTAGGTGTTGGAGATGGAGGCATGACTGGACGTGGCTCAGTGCGGGCTCTGGAGAGATCAAGGTCAGAAGGTCGCGATGGTCGACGGAACCCAGCCGGAGTAAGCGTTGCCGTCGAAACGGGTCGAATACTACGTGAAGCCGCTCCATCCAGGCCCGAGGAGTTGCTAGTTGTTGACTCTGCCGGAGCCATCGAGCTCGTCCGCTCATCCAAGGCTTGGCTACCGCTCGCACCAGCCGCGACAACATTGATTGCTTCGTCGTCACTGTGAGACCCGTCCATCCAATCGGCTTTCGCATCTGTATCAGGGTTGTTTTCCAGCCCAAAAACCTGCGTTGCTCGTCGGGAGATCGTGCCTCTTAGGACGTCATTTACAGACGTGCTGCGACCGCGAGACTCGCGAACTGACGAAGCAGAACTTTGTCTTGGAGGCTGCCGAGGTGGAGATACGCTCCTATACGAAGGGGGAGGACCCAATGGGAGTCGTGATATGGCGGGAGGAGGAACAATGGGCTGCGTTGGAGCCTGGTGCGGTGCTTTGCCTTTCTTGGCTTGTGACCCTCTACGAGAAGAGAAGGCAGGATCTGCAGACGGCGAACGACGCATGGACGTGCTTCTGCCTAAATTTGGGTGGGAGATAGCCGTTTTCTCGTGAGAGAAAGGGTCATTTGGCAGAAGACCTCGTGCTGGTGCCCGTTTTGCTTCCTCTCTCCGTATCTTCTCTCGTTCGCGGCGAATCTCAACGTCCAGACGCCATTCAACCGCCTTTTTAATCTCGTCGAGGGCGTAAACGCGCACTCCATCACGACGGCCAGAAATGGCCACAAGAACACCTCGGTGTTCCATCACGACAACGCTTTTGAAGCTGACGCGACGAATCAAGGCATACGGTGCCGGTGCCGGAGGTGAGACCAGTGATAACACGTCGAGGCCTTGGGCATGGCAAAGGAGAAGGTAATGAGGGGCCAAGAAAGCACCACTGGTAGGCGGGGTGCTAAAATGAGAAGGGGACAGGTGTTCAGTAAGAACAGTCAAAGAGAGGCCCAGTTCAGCTAGTGATGGAGATGGTAATGGGGGTGGAGGGGTGGAAGGTCTGGGCACTGGGGCGGGGGAAGACTCTCTGGAGGGAAGTGCCGAGCCTTCGGGAGTGTTCGTTCGTTCTTGTTGGGTAACGGCACCAGGTGGGGGCAGCACATGGTCACGTCGATGGATCAACTGGGAAAAGAAACCAGAGAGACGATTGGGTGATCGACCCTGTGTCAAATAGAGGTGAGGATGAAGTCACGTTAAAATGGCGCACAACACCGACGTACGTCCATGGCTACACGAGATCGGGTGCTTCTTCGCAGGAGAGCACTGGTACTTGATCCAACCATTCTCTGCGCCGGAGTCGTACCATCACTATCACTTCGAGAAGGGATATCTGGGCCTTGAGGTAGAGATGGAGAGGGTTGTGGCTCTGTGACCTGAACCGCTGTAAGACTATGTATACTGGCTGAATCATGAATGCTCGCGGAGGGACTGCCAGACGTCGGGGATGGGCCATTGGGAGATGGCTGGAGTATTGATGAATGGCTTGCCTTGTCAACTTCTTGCACGTCGTCTACCTTGAGGGTGTCAGCCCCAGTCTGGTCGACTTGTCCGAGATGAAGAGGGTCATCGACCACGTCAAAAGGAACCGAAGTATCATCCCAACGAGCGAGTCCTCCTTCTACTGAGGGTACAGGAGGTGTTAAAAGAACGGACTGGTGGGCCATGCAGAGGGCTTGAAGAAACTTGTCACTGGGTTGCGCTGAGGCTGGGTTTGCGGCTACGGCTGATCATTTGAACCATTCCTGATATCATGTCCATATGGGGTTAACCATTCACACGATCCGGCGGCACGCATCACATATGGTATAATAAGGGATTAATTTTATTTTTTTTCATTGACAAGGAGACAAGGGGGGAAGAGAAGAGAAGACTCTTGCCAATGCAAAATAACATCAACACCAAATCAGCGCTCAACTATCATCAACTAATCCTCTTCCTCCTCATCTCCGCCTTCTTCCTTCTTCGCCGCCGCTGCGGCGCGCTTGCGCTTCACACGGCCAGGGCGACCCCCTCCGAGCGGTGATGTAAGGGCAAAGTCAATGTGCTTTTGGGAATCAAGGCGGACCACAAACGAGGGGACGTTTACGATTTGCTTCCCTACTCTGTAGTTATGCACATGAAACGATTTGAGCAAGGCGATCAGTTGAGACAGTCTGGAAGAGCGACACACCGGATATGACGCTGCCTGATCAGAACACGAGCATGGTGAATGCTCTTTGCAAGGCCAAGTTTAAATACTTGTGTTTGCAAGCGACGCTCCAAGAAATCTTCAATCTTGAGAGCAAGCACGTAATCAAGACGCATGCGTGTCTCGTCGAGCACGCCAATCCGCACAAGACGACGGATGAGTGCATTTCCTTCGAACAGACGCTTCGGGTCCTTATCATCGAGTTTGAGCAGCTCACGGGCTGCACGACGGATTTTTGAGAGTACAAGGGCGATCCGCCAAATCTCACGCTTGTTGCGGAGACCGTACTCGCCTGCGAGCTATTTGTCGAACCCGAGTCGGTATAGAACGCATAGGAGTAGGACCGGGGTGCGAACCTTCAGCTCAGAATCGAGACGCGCAGATCCGAAAGGTCGACGGGGGACCTTATAACTATGCACAAATACATGGGGCACGGCTGTGATCAGCGTCGTGTATCCCTCCACCAAAGTGGAACTTGAATAATAGAACGCTCACGTCTTGGAGTGGTTCCTCGGGGCTCTAAGTGCAATGCATCAGAAATTGTAGGTTATTCGTCGAGTGACTGTTACCTAGGCATTCTCTTGCGGATAGGGTCGACGCCTACTACTTGCTTGCTGAGGGAGAATAGAGTAACCAAAGTAGTATATAACACAAGGTTTGGGAAAGCGCCGCCACAACTGTATAGGTAACTTTACAGCCACTCGGGAATGTCCGGGGGACCCAATCATCTCATCAGGACCAAGGGCCGAATTGTACTTGCCCGACCCATTCTTACCTCTTCGCCAATAACGATCGTATGCATTGTTCTTAGTTGCATCTGCCTTCTTTTAGACTCACTTTTCGCAGGTTTTTTGTCGAAATGCCGCACTCTTTCGGTTACAGGGCGCGTACGCGCCATATGTTCAAGCGAGGCTTCAAAGGTGCGCATTCCACCCGTGCTGTCCGGTGGAGAAAGAAAATCTGACGGGCATAGAACATGGCCACGTCAAAATTTCGACATTCCTTATTCCATATCGTGTTGGAGATATTGTCGACATCAAGGCAAACGCCGCGCAACAAAAGGGCATGCCCCACAAGTTCTACCACGGGTCTGTCCTCGTCATATTCACAGGCATCGCAACCCATTAACGTGTCTGACAGACGGACTGGAATCGTGTACAATGTCACCCCTCATGCCGTCGGTGTCATCGTCAACAAGGTCGTTGGCAATCGCTACATCGAAAAGCGCGTGAACCTCCGCATAGAACACATCCGCCACTCAAAATGTCGGCAAGAGTTTTTGGACAGGGTGAAACGCAACCACGATGCTCATGTAGAGGCAAAGGCCACAGGCGGTACGTACTTGGAGTGAGAACTCCGTATTCATATGGTACACTCATTCATGCATTCCCCCCTCGTAGAGCGCGTTAATCTGAAGCGAATTCCGGGGCTCCCTCGCGGTGCGCGTACCGTTTCTACGGCGGACAACACGCCACAAACCATTGCGCCTGTACCATATGAGACTACAATTTAAAGATGATATGGGAGTGCTCGCTCATTCTCTATGGTTTTCTCCTGTAATTTGTTATATGCCATTCAATGAACTACGGGGGGCAACGACTCGCATAAACTGGGATCAGATCTGGACTACATATAACCCTCCTACAATACCAAAGGCCCCGAGTAGGACTGCGGGCCAAGTACTAGCTGGAAAGGCTGAAGATGCGCCATTACCGTTGAACGGCACGTAAGATGCCGCAGAAGCACCTGTTGCGGTTGCGGTAGCCTCGCCACCGGTGCCACCACCAGTGAGATTCGCGCCGTTAGGCTACCGAGGAGAGGAATTAAGCCAGAACACAGGTAGACAGATGAGACCTACGCCGATGGGACGTGAATTGTCCTGGAATTGACAACTTGACCCAGTGCAAAGGCAGTTTCCGGCGACAGGATCCCACCATGGCGTGGAACAATTCGCGGGCACTAGATGGATACGTCAGCAGACGTGATGTACGAGTCGTGCTACTTACGGCGGTGGCGTAACTGGCCGTTAACAGCACTCTGCTCCGGGTTAGGATTGGCAGGACTAGGCTGCTCCGTGGGACAGCCGTACTACGATGACATCAGAAATGAAGCAGATCAGAATAGTGTCCTGGACTGACGCAGGTGTACCAAGGGAAATCCGGGAAGGCGCAGTGATTGAGCAGACCCTGCTCATTGGCAGGTATGCCATCACAGATTGATTGACTGATCTGTGGCGTCGAGCATTTGAGTGGTTCGAACGAATCCAGTTGGGAGACGGGGACCGGGTTCTGAACCCAAGCTAATAGCTGCTCCGTCGAAACAATCCACACTGATACACCCCGAATCAGACAGCCGTCGCAAAACATAAAACGCAAAAATTCACGATCACTCACCGTCTTGCTGCTCTTGCGCCCAATCGAGAAATTGGTTTATCATGTTGATGGTAGAGTTCGACACTTTGACGCCAGGGTATGTGGACTGGAGGCAACAATGAGAAAAACCAAGTCAAAGTCGGCGCTAGCACCGTACCGCAGTATGAATAGGGTGAGTGTAAAGCCCAAATGGCTGCCGATTTCCGGTATAGTGTGCCGTGAACGTATCTTTCATGTATGCGAGCGTTGCATTATCATCAGCGGTGGTATTACCGTTAGCAGGGTCCCTGATGGAACAAAGTCAGACAAGTATGATCGAAGAAGAAGACGGCTAACACCCACAGCCATGGATCCATGAGGTGGACGCCAGCTTGGCCACGGTTGTCGAAGAGAGCGTACATGGGGACCTCCCAGAAACCAGGAAGCTTTGGCTGTCCTTTGCACAAGCCGGCACCGTTAAGGCAATCGTTTGCCATTCCGTTGTCAAGGGTGTAGGGCCAGAAGGCGTCGGTATAACTTTGGTTAACTGGAATCGAGGCGGTCGCACTGGAATCATATGTGAAGCCAACGGCGGCCAGATGCTTCAGGGTGTCGGCGGTGTAGTTTAAATACGGTGCACGAAAGCCACTGATAGCCGACATTGGAATGCCGGCGAGTGCATTAAGGGCAATAATATTGCCATCAATTTCCTCATTGGGTGGCACGCCAACATGGGTCATGCTACGAAGGTATCGATTAGAACAGGCGGGATGGAAGTGGGCGGAAGAGAGACTGACGTGTGGTCGGCGACTTCGTTACCGGCAACAAACCAGTCGGTGACGAGTGTATAGTTTGTGTAATTCAGGGAGACATAGTAGGTCATCTTGGGCTGACAGCCATTCGGGTTTAAACGGTGCGCGAGGAATTGGTTGACGGAATCAAGGGTGTAGGATTGCACGGCATCGTCGGCGGTATAGACGAGGAATTGAGGGACGTTGCTCTGTCAACAAGGTAAGATCAGAAGCCACCCCAACGAGAAACCGAGGCGGGATGACAAAAGTATTTGGGGCTGCCTAGCACACGCCCCAAAAGGTAGAGGGAAGGACGGGGTGCACAGAAAAGGAGCGAGGAATTGTAATTACAGGACTGAGCCCACCAGGTGGGCTTGTGCTGGCGCAATTGCATGTCGGGAGCTTGCATGTTGAAGGGTCACAAGAATATCCCGCCGCTTCTGAGCTACTGGTAGGACCGTCAACGCTACCGTCCTGCGCGAGAGAGAGGGCTGGTAAAAGGAATGCAAGGATGGCAAGAGAGCGCATAGGGAAGGGGGCACTGGCAGAATAAATGGGGTCGGTACTAGGCTCCGTGGACTTGGGAAGCGAACGGGAGTAGAAGAAAAGAGCGAGTATAAAGCCAGCAGGAGCCTCTCACAACTGTCGAGCCGGAGTCGGGTAAAAGAAAAAAAAGGGAACCATGAGCAACGTATGAATGGTCGAGGTGGCATCTTCGTCCGAGGAATGAGGTGATATCAAGCCGTTCCCGTAATTTTGCCTTCCCGGATCCATTCAATGCAAGCACAAGTGATTCCAGCTGGGGGCAAAAAGTATTAATAGAACCCAGTCGATTCACATCGTCGAGACGTTCTACAGCAAGTTACGTAGTTGTAAGTGAGCGTGATAGAGGCTGACATGTGGACACTAAGTGCCACCATCACCTCACCTTTGTCTGTGGCGCATCGACAAATTTAATAAATTTGTCTCACGTGGCCCAAACTATTTAACCTTCGTTTCAGGTTTCAATCAATCTTATTTTTATCTTCCGCACCTCGAGTCAAATTACAGACCTTGGCCCCATTCTCCACGGCTGGTCTGTGCCAATGTAGGGCGGATAGGAATACTCGGTCATCTTAGTGCCCGTTACCCCCTGGGTGACATATTCCACCTTCCCAGTGGAAGATGCAGGGCCGGCAGTTCGAACATATGCATATGTACCTGTCATATCGTACAAATTAGAAAGAATTGTGGCGGATCAAGCAATGACGCGTACTAACGTGACCGACTTTCAACACTCCCATGGGTACCTGGTAGTCCCGATTGTCGCAACCCATCTCGTTCCTTTCACTGTCGTGCTTATTGCCTAATGATAAGCTGCCTTCATCATTTATCAGTCGAGTCGTGTTCAACTTGGGGGATGTACGTCATACAGGACTCTGTCTATGCAATGAAAGCGGTGAGAAGTTCGCGGACATTACGTTGAAGTGCGACGGATCTGACCCTTTTTTTTTCACGACTGACAAAGCCAGGAGATGGACCCCCGGGGGAACCGAACTGACTGACAGCATGGACTCTAAGTAAGAAGAATCGCGCACACCCGTTGATAACCAACGAACTTCTCTGATAGAGGAAGGTGAGATACTTCGGGACTTGAGGCCACTGCAAACAAGGGCTGAAAAAAGAATATCCATTTCTGGTTTGCTGGTGTTTGGCTAGCGAAATCAAATACGATCACATGATCAAAAGGGCGCGACTTGCCCAAGCGTGTTTTTTGTCGTTTACAGGCGCGTCGCGTCGCGTCACGGCGACGCGAGTCCCAAGCGACATCTCGTATAAAGCCGATATGCGACCACCGTCGGCTGCGCGCTTCGAAGCTTCATGGCTCCTGTCAGTGCGAGTGCCAGCCTCTTCCGTTCCGCATCGTCATCTAGCCTCGCCTCCTCCTCCGATGACCCCTTCCTCTTCGAGACGCCCAACCCCACCGCCAAGCGCACCCGCAAGCGTTTCACTGGCTCTCAGCTCACCATGCTCGAGCAGCTCTTCCACCACGCCACCCACCCATCGCGCGACGAACGTGAAGCACTCGCCCGAGAGCTCAACCTGTACGATTATCTTTTCTCTCTCTCTGTTTTTTATCCACGGTTTTCGCTCATTCGTTCCGTCGCCGCACAGAGAGTCCAAAGTCGTGACGATATGGTTCCAAAACCGTCGTCAAAACGAGCGCAAAGCAAACCTCGGTTCCACCACCACCGCCGCCCCTTCCGCCTCCGCCTCCGAACCACCTTCCTCATCCCCAGCAGTCCGTCGATCCCCGCGCAAAAAGCCGTCCCGCACGTCCACCTCGCATTCCCACTCGTACTCTTCGTCACCCTACGCGCACCCTCCCAAATCGCTTTCGAGACGTCCGACGCTCGAAACGATGGCGTTGCGCTCTGAGCTGCGCGCCGCGCCGCCGCGGACGCCCTTGAAGCGTCCGGACCCGAGCAAATCCCCATGGGACAACATGCCCTCGTCCCCCCTTGCGCCGCCAAGTCCGCCGGAGCGAGAGTTTGTGCAGTTTGCGATGGGAAGGCGCAGACAGGCACGTTCGCTCGAGTGGGCGTGTGCCGCCGCTCGTCTGGTAGACCGAGGCAAACATCGTGGTCCGAGCGATGTCAACGATAACTATAACGATAACGATGATGACGAAACGGATGAGGAAGATCTTCACGAGGCCATCACTCCGATCGGGAGCTTGACTGGGGATGGTGGCCGTGACGTTTTCTGGGATGCCAGAAGGACTGCTGCAAAAGCACCTAGTAATACGGACAACACGAAAGATCCAGAAAGCGAGCTCATGGACGCAGCGTTGCTTCTCTGCGGTCTGGGACGAAAAGTTACATGACTACATCCCCAGCTAAATGTGTATATCTCATGTAACCTGTATACATCGACATTTTAAGATGTGCAATACTATCTACTATCCTTCCATCCATCCAATCTTGAAGAGTTCATAACCCATCTCATCTGCTCGGCCGTGTCCATCAATCCTTCGCAGTGTCACCTGTTCTAGTATACACAGCCGTGCGCCACCTTCGTCATGAAAGAACGCTTCAACAACCGTAGACGATAACCCTTCGTGCCTTCCTCCCGACCTGAGCGCTATGATCATCCACAGAACACCTGCGGGGCGCGCTAGTAGCTTCGTAACGCAGCCGGCTATCCATGATGCATGAGGCGGTTCGTAAACGACATCAGCGGCAAGGATGACGTCGAACGGGCGATCAAACGGCGCGACGCCTATGTTCGGTCGCGACCAATCGAGTTCCCGCACGAGGATGCTTTGCGTGTCGCCGTTGGCGTCTACGTTGCGCTGGAGGTTTGCTAATACATCGGGATGGAAGTCGGTGGCGACGATGAATGGGCAAGGCATGCGAACTTGCTCGCCGGCTACAATCCGCGCCAAGGTGATGCTAAGGAGACCCGTTCCGGCGCCGAGCTCGAGCACGCGCAAACCTTCGCCGCCATCCAGGTTGAACTTGCCCGGATTGGCACACAGACGTTCCGCGAGAAGGATCGAGCTTGCCCAGCTCTGCAGACCGACGGAGGTATGATCTTCGCTGAGAAGCGGGGCATCGTTCAATTCGATCTCTATCGGCTGACCGTCTGAAGTCAGGAAGGAAAATTTGCGGGTGATGGCTTGCTCCGGTTCCGGTCCCGTGAATAGTCCAAGTAGGGAGGCAGCCTCGTCGACGGCACATGTGTATGCCTCGGTTTCTTTTTCAGGTACGGAACAAATCCATGCATCGGACCGCGCAGTGAAGCCTATCAGCCACTTTATGGCAAAGGCGCGCTCGAACGCGTCTGCGCGCAGGAGCTCCAACGCTTCATTGTCTTCATCAACATCCAAGAAAAGGTCGTCGTCGTCGTCCTCTTCAGCAGACGCATAGCCGGAATCAGGGGCAGAATTGTCGTGAAGTGCATGTGGTTTGGTGTTCTTCTGGACTCGCAAGCATTCCATGAGTGGTGATGGAAAGTAGAGGGTGCGAAGGTTGGTCAAGGCATCAACGACCTGGATCAGAGAGCAGCTGGAGAGGCGATTGAGTGGCGGAAGGCTGGCTGTGGGGGATATGGGATTAGAAAGCTGGGCCATGATTATCCCGTGTCAAGGCCCTTCTATGTGGTTCTATATGGTATCTCTATTGCCCGAGTCGAGAAAAAAATTAGGAAGAGTCTCTGTTGACTTGTAAGGATAAGAGTATTTTTTTGGCTTTGGAATCTATTGAACGAGATGGATGGCGAAGAGGAATCTATGACAGAAGAGAAAACCGAGAAGTGGGCGAAAAGCGTTATTCCTTGCACACGGGCATCTTGGCAATACTAATGGTGGCTGTCAGAGGGTAAGAGAGTGGGTGCATCGCTCACCACGATGCACACAAACATCAGGCTGAGCGGTAATATGTACGGACCAATCAAGACCGGATTCGGGATTCATTCGAAAAAAAATTCCATTTCACGCACGTGCGTGTCGCGTAAGATAATCAAAGGGCCCACCTTAGAAGCTTAGACCCTCAAGCATCCATATCCATGTCTCAACAAGTCGTTACCGTCACCTATGATCTCATACCTCCAGAGGGAACACAGCGACCAAACATAGAGCCATCGACATCCCTCAAGCGGCCAGTTGCACCCAGTGCGAGTGGTTACAAGGAATACTACGCTGCACTCCGAGCTGCGATCGATGAAGTCAAAGTAGTGTCAGGCCATGAACTCACGGTCTGGAAGGACGCCGTTGGTAATAGGGAGCTCGGAAAGGAGGTGAACACGAAGAAAGAGGAGGATGAAGAGGATCATAGCGAAGATGCGGAGGGAGAGGAGTAGATCCATGGACAACTTGAATTGTAACCTCCGAGTTGCCATCTGGTCCGGCTACATTGGGAATCTACGACTCTCAGGCTTCAGGTATGGGGTTAATTACCATCATCTCGAAGTAGCCAGGCACTGAACCTGGCCTAGCTCGACTTGTTCCCTATTCTTCTCTCGCAGCTGCCACCCCGCAGGAACTCATCCTCGATATCACCTCGTCCTTCCAACCAGAAACAACCTTACCATGTCTCCTGGTCCATTCGAACATGTTTCTAGAACTGTCCATTGATTGTTCGGACAGTACCTGTGCCTGGTCTCACGTTTGTTTGTCAGAGTCTTGTCAGTGGAGTGGGGACGCACAATTTAATCCATGGACCAAGTTGCTGCGATAAACCTTTGGCTTGGGCAGGTGGAACAAGTCCCAAGGTATCCTCTCGCACGCAATTCACGTATCTTGCTGCGCGTAGTATTAAATATTGACGTTTCAAAATTTCACATACATCACAAACGACATAATATTGTTCGCATCGCTGTTGCGATCCGATGTTCGTATTCCTTCCCTACACTGCCAGGGTAGAATTTGGCGTCCGTAGCTCGTGCGGCATCCACGACCCGAGTCTCATGATGATATCTCATCTCAGCTTCCCCACTCTTGATCAAACATTGGGAAGCCACTGATATTGTGACGGTGTGGGGCCCCATATGCAAGTGGTGCACGATGACGCACCTCCACATCTTAAGCCATTTACACGAATTAATGTCTTTCAATTTGCTGCGCAAAAGCGCCGAATATACGTTTGGGGCATCCGGTGTTTTCTTCGTTGGCGCTTCCTTGTGGCAACTGAAGATGCCTAATTGTGAAAAACAGGGCCCGATGTCGCCCGATAGTAGCCTGCCCCACATTCGCGCCCTTTGAGGGGAAAGTGAGGTGTGGGGGACTGGGGAAGCTCGGCTCCTGGCCCCTCGGTGAGTAGGTTTGTTTCTCTACTCCCGTTTCGGCGGCAATTTTTCCCCGCATTCTGCCATGTGAAGAAAAAAAAAAAAATCGCAAATGGGGTACTCAGTTGAGAGAAGACGGTGAAGATAAAAGTTCTGAGCTCGTTTCGATGCCTTGGCAACATTGTACCGCAGATCCGCTGAATTCCTTCGCGAAATTAGTTTGTGTTGTCGATCGTTGTTTTTCACTCGATCACAGAGCAGCCCCTATCACGCGGATCTTTGATTTGGTCTCGGATGTCGGACGGATCTCAAGTACTGCAGTACTATTGTGTAAACGATTTTTACCCGTACTTCTGCTTGGCCATCTGCATGAACATATCCATCGTCGCCTTGTCCCTTTCGCGTATGGCCGTGGCGCGCTCTTGTGACGCAGATGTTCTGTCTCCGCGTGCAGCATCCCGTTTCGCACGCGCTGCATCCCTGCGGGCAATTCTGTCTCGCGAAAGATTGTGCATTTGCGTTGACGAGTAGTAGATAAGCGCAGGATGTGGGTGATGATATAGGGAATACCCACTGGGCTTTGAAGCTATCCCCACCACCCATAAGCGTCCCTTCGTCCATCTCCAAACCTTCGTCACCCTTTTCTCTAAACGTACGATCACTCTCACGTCGCTCCCGCTTTTTCTCGAGCATTCGTTCACGGCCGACCTCACGAGGGCCGACCATGTCCTCTATTCGCCCCCGAGCTTCCGCCTTGTCGCGTTTTCGTTGATATTCCCGCTCTGCCGCGGCTTGCTCCTCTGCGGCTTCCCGAGCTAGGATATGATCGGCCTGTGAGGGTAGTGTGGGGCCTTGCACGCGTTTGCTCCTATCCTCGCCGGATGTCGTCGACGGTCCGTCGGCGTTGCCAACGCTATAGGTAGCCGCCCCAACTTCCGCCCGCGTGACCTGTAAGGCATCGTTCTCCGCTTTCGTGCGTTTTGATGCGAAGCCCCATTTATATGCCGTTTGCGAGGTAGCCGATTGCTTGGATGGGTCCACGCCAGCGTACAGTGACTCTACGGATATTGGTTAAGTCGCCGAATACAAAGGAGAAAGGGGCGACAGCTACTATTCAACTTCCCGCGATTCCACTCCTATGATGATGCATTGATGATGAGCAACGTAAGATCCGAGGATTATGTGGCAACATGCAAATACCTTTACAAACTTGTGGAAGTATCTTTAGTGAGCATGTGAGAGATGTCCCAACTAGTCAGTGTGTAGCCTTACCTCCGTGCCTTGTCGCCCGACAGTTCATCAAAGTACTAAGGGGAGCGAGCCACTTAGACATTGACAAGTCATCAACCGATGATTCGAAATTCAAGTTACCTTGTGCTTCTCTTCCTTAAGCCAAACGCGAAACTCGGCACTTTTGAGGAAGTAGTCGGACTCGGATATGGGTTCGGCACCTCCAGGGAGATGTCTGCTTGACGACCCTGAGCGATGTGGCGAGTCGCGCGAACGCGAGCGCGAGCGCGGCATGACTTTGACTGGAAGGAGCAAACCGGAACGAGGTTGGGTGTGTGTGCGCGTCGTGTATCAAAAGTAGATATTATTATTAGCTTACAGTAGTTTACGTGAGACGTGCACGCAAGTCTATCTCCTTATCCCTTTCAGTCATCCACGATGACTGCTGCCCCAGTCACTGAAGAAAAAAAGCCCCAGACAGTGCCTATTGATGACGACAACGACGTAGATGATAGTGACGAGGAAGGGGCACCGGAGATAGCCGCTGCAGATGGTCAGTGTCCATGTCGCATTATCAGCGTTCTAACACCCCTCATAACATTTTCTTTTCGTTGCGAATAATATTTTGCGGCATATCCACATAAAATCGCAATCAATAGGTACAGGTGAGGCAAAGAAGAAAAAGAAGAAGAAGAAGGCCAAGAAAAAGAAAAAAGTCGAGCAAGGAGATCCCCCGCGGACAGGACTTTCGAAAGTGTATCCAGATGGGAAATTTCCCGTCGGCGAAATACAGGAGTACAAGAACGAGTAAGTCACTTATGGGTATGTCCAACGTGGCGGAAGCTCAGCCGCACGTCAGTAATGCGTGGCGTACCACCTCGGAGGAGAAACGCTATCTCGAGAAATTGGCCATGGAGGACCCAAACCTAACATACGAGAATATCCG
>Ga0307510_10000260_pt1 | contig 48220 bp, 33 predicted proteins | sample 12_EM_MG_FD_207224 | JGI IMG/M metagenome (GOLD analysis project Ga0307510, IMG submission 207224) | Populus trichocarpa ectomycorrhiza microbial communities from riparian zone in the Pacific Northwest, United States - 12_EM | ecosystem: Host-associated > Plants > Roots > Unclassified | place... | reverse complement strand
CGGGACGGGCTGGCTGAGCATATTCTTTCCCGACCCGTCGAGGAATCCCCACCATGTCGACCCCGCTCGCGGAGCAGCCGCTCGCCCCGCCCGAACCCGTTGCCGCCGAAACCGCCGCTTTGCCAACGGCTGCTGCATCGCCCGTGGCTGTGGCCAGCCAGACTGTCTTCAGCGTGATCCTGGCCATCAGCTTCTGCCATCTGCTCAACGACATGATGCAGTCGCTGCTGCCAGCGATTTACCCTAACCTTAAAAGTGGCCTGCACCTGGACTTCGGCCAGATCGGCATGATCACCCTCGCTTACCAGCTCACCGCGTCGATCCTGCAGCCGCTGGTAGGGCTTTACGCCGACAAGCGTCCGACTCCGCTGGCCTTGCCCGGCGGCACGTTGTTCTCGCTGGCGGGCCTGCTGGTGCTGTCGGCTGCCCACGTGTATCCCATGGTGCTCTTCGGTGCGTGCCTGCTGGGACTGGGCTCGTCGGTGTTCCATCCGGAGTCGTCCCGCGTGGCGCGCATGGCCGCGGGGGGCCGGCATGGTCTTGCACAATCGTTGTTCCAGGTAGGCGGCAATGCCGGCTCCGCGCTGGGCCCGCTGGCCGCCGCCGTCGTGGTGGTGCGCTGGGGGCAATCGAGCGTGGCCTTCTTCGCCCTGTTGGCGTTGCTCTCCTGCGCCATCCTGTGGAATGTGGGCATGTGGTACAAGCACCACGGCCTGGCGCGGCTGAAGAAAGGCGCGACGCGCCGTGAAGGCGCCATCGAGGTGCCAAAGCGGCAAGCCATGCGTGGCATTGCCATCCTGCTGGCCTTGATCTTCTCCAAGTATGTCTACCTGGCCAGCCTCAGCAGTTACTTCACCTTCTACCTGATCCATCGCTTTGCGGTGTCGGTGGAAGTGGCGCAGTTGCACTTGTTCGCCTTCCTGGCCGCGGTGGCCGTGGGCACGGTGGCGGGTGGCCCGATCGGCGATCGCATCGGCCGCAAGTACGTGATCTGGTTTTCGATCCTGGGCGTGCTGCCGTTCACGCTGCTGCTGCCGCACGTCAACCTGTTCTGGACCATGCCGCTGACCATCGTGATCGGCCTGCTGCTGGCCTCGGCCTTCCCGGCGATCGTGGTGTTCGCCCAGGAGCTGGTACCGGGCAAGATCGGCATGATCTCGGGCCTGTTCTTCGGCTTCTCCTTCGGCATGGGTGGCCTGGGCGCCGCGGTGCTGGGCGAAGTGGCCGACGTGTGGGGCATCGAGATGGTCTATGCGATCTGTGCGTTCCTGCCGGCGATCGGCTTGTTGGCGGCATTCCTGCCCAATCTTCGCCAGCGGCCGGACCACGCCTAACGCCGAACCGCCATCAAGGGGCATTAGGGGTCAGGGCCGCTCCAGCGTTTCTGCGGCACGGCACCCTTAGGGAAATTCAATAGCAAGCCGCCGGTGGCTCAACGAGCCCTGGCAGGAGCATGCTTTTCCCAGCCCTCACTCGCGCGATCGTTCCATGAACATCACTGCACAGACCCACGACGACCTGCTCTACGGCCCGGACCTTGCCAGCCAACTCGATACGCACGGCGTAGCCTTGCTGCCCGGTTTGCTGTCCCCCGCCTACTGCAACCAGATAACGCGGATGTATGCGGAAGAAAGCAAGTTTCGAAGCCGCGTGGTGATGCACCGCCATGGCTTTGGCCGCGGGGAATACCAGTACTTCAACTACCCCCTGCCTCCACTCGTGCAACAGTTGCGTACGAGCCTGTATCCACAGTTGGCTGACGTGGCCAATCGATGGAACCAGGCGCTTGGCGTGGCATCGCGTTTTCCCGCCGACCATGCCCACTACCTGGAACAGTGCCATGCGGCCGGCCAGCGGCGACCCACACCGCTGCTTCTGCAGTACCAGGAAGGTGACTACAACTGCCTGCACCAGGACCTCTACGGCGAGCTGGTATTCCCGTTGCAGGTAGCCGTGCTGCTGTCCGAACCAGGCGTGGACTTCACCGGCGGCGAGTTCGTGCTGACCGAACAGCGGCCACGCATGCAGTCACGGGCGGAAGTAGTGCCCCTGCGCAAGGGCGATGCCGTGGTGTTTCCGGTGAACGAACGCCCCGTGCAGGGTGCACGGGGCGTCTATCGGGTGAAGATGCGCCATGGCGTGAGCCGGCTTCGTTCGGGCCACCGGCACACGCTGGGCGTCATCTTCCACGACGCTACTTAAGGCCGCGTTACGCCCTGGCGCGCTCGGGGAGCTTCCAGTCCGGGCGGATGAAGTGGCAGGTGTAGCCCGTGGGGTAATGCACCAGGTAATCCTGGTGCTCGGGTTCGGCCTGCCAGAAGTCTCCCGCGGGCTTCACTTCGGTCACCACCTTGCCAGGCCACAGGCCCGAGGCGTCGACGTCGGCGATGGTGTCTTCGGCCACGCGCTTCTGCTCGTCGGAGGTGTAGTAGATGCCTGACCGGTACGACGTGCCGCGATCGTTACCCTGGCGGTCGAGCGTGCTCGGATCGTGGATCTGGAAGAAGAACTCCAGGATCTTCCGATAGCTGGTTACCGAAGGATCGAAGATGATCTCGATGCCTTCGGCATGCGTGCCATGGTTGCGATAGGTGGCGTTCTTCACGTCGCCGCCGGTGTAACCGACACGCGTGGAGATCACCCCCGGCTGGTGCCGGATGAGATCCTGCATGCCCCAGAAGCAGCCTCCGGCAAGCACGGCGCGTTCGGTAGTGGCAGTCATGGTGTTTCTCCTTACTTTATGAAGATGGACAGTTGTTACGGCTGTTGTCGGAAATCCCCGAGATCACCCAGCGCTGTTTATCGCGCACGAGGTTGATCACGTCGGTCCCGCAATGGGCCACTTTTCCGTTAAGCAAAAACTCGTAGGGCGCCCATACCATCGCGATATCGTCGTCGATGCGGATCAACGGGTCGTGGATACGCTCCTCGATGCGATCCTTCGATGGCTTGATATGGTCGGCGAACTGGGCAAGTGTCATGCGCACCATCTTGCCCCCACGCAGCAGCGCCACACTGCCTTCCGGCTGCACTTCAGCCAGGATGGCGTTCTTGTCGTAGCGGGCCATGCCGTTGAAGAGCGCCTGGATCGGCGCCAGCACTTCCTGCTCGGTGGGCGTGGCGGCCACGGCAAGCGTGGGTGCAACCACTACGGCGGACAAGCAGGACAGCGCAAGGTTTCGGGCGACTCGGTGCATGGCAGCAACTTCCTTTTGTGGGGAATACTTCGGCGTCCTGCCAACTAAACCATTGTGTAAGGTCCAAGTCGAGTCAAAACAAGGCCGGGGATCGACCCTTCACGCTGGGTTGGCCTATTCTTGGCCTTTGACCGCAAAGGGATGCAAGCCGATGGGACACCCCGTTGTCCGCCGCTACCTGACCGTCATCGCCGCAGGGCTCATGCTGGCCCTGCCCGCCGCCCGACCCGTCAATGCTGCCCCCGCGGCCCGTGGCGTGGATGGCGGAATTTCCATTACCCAGGAACGGCAAACCATCACCCTGCGGCCGGTAGCCTCCAACGTGCTGCAGGTGCATGTAAGCCAGGCCGGTGGCGTGCCACCCCAGCCTGCACCACTGGTGATCGATCCAACATTGCAGCCCAAAGCGGTGGCGCCTGGCAAGCTGCAAGACACCGCCGAGGCCGTGGCGCTTTCGACGCCAGGTTTCCTTGCCCGTTGGGACAAGGCCACCGGCACGCTTACCCTGACCACACCAGCGGGCAAACCGCTGTTGACCCAGGCCGACACCGCGGCACTCGCCTCGGGCCGCATCGTGCTCACCCACGCGGCCTCCGATCCCATCTACGGCATCCGCGGCTACTTCGCCACGGAACCTTCGCAAGCCGGGCTGCTGCGCCACGGCGTGCAGGTGGCCAAATCCGGCGAGCAGGGTTACGCCGGCGCGCCCTTCGCCTGGAGCACGGCTGGCTTCGGCGTGCTGGTGGATGCGCGGCCCGCGCGCTTCAACCTCGACGGCGGCACGCTCACCGTCGATGGCTTTCCCAAGGGCGACTTCACCTATTACCTGATTACCGGCACGCCTCCGGAGATCTTCTCCGCGCTGTCCCGGCTCAGCGGCCCGGCGCCGATCTTTCCCAAATGGGCGATGGGCTTCATCAACAGCCAGTTCGGCATCGACCAGGCGGAACTGCTGGACATCGTCAAGACCTACCGGCAGAAACAGATCCCGATCGACAACATGACGCTCGACTTCGACTGGAAAGGCTGGAGCGAGGATAACTACGGCGAGTTCCGCTGGAACGACAAGAAGTTTCCCGATGGTCCCAGTGGCCGGCTGAAGGCGCAGCTCGATGCCCAGGGCATCAAGCTTGCCGGCATCATGAAACCGCGCATCCTGGTGGACAGCGTGCAGGGCCGCTACGCCAACGACCACCACCTGTGGTTCGATGCCAAGCCCGCGCTGGCCGATTACTTCTCGCTGAAGATGGTGCGCGACCTCGACTTCAACAAGCCCGACACCCGCCGGTGGTTTTTCAACGACACACTCAAGCACTCCTTCGATACCGGCATCGTGGGCTGGTGGAACGACGAAGCCGACGATACGGGCGACGACTACCAGTTCATGAACATGCAACGCAGCCTCTACGAAGGCCAGCGGGCCTATTCGCAGCTTCGGGTATGGTCGTTGAACCGGAATTTCTACCTGGGTTCGCAACGCTACGCCTACGGCATGTGGTCGGGCGACATCGACACGGGCTTTGACAGCATGGCCAGCCAGCGCGAGCGGATGCTCAGCGCCATCAGCCTGGGCGAATGGAAATGGGGCATGGATGGCGGCGGCTTCGTCGGCCGTCCTTCCGATGAGAATTACGCCCGCTGGATCGAATTCGGTGCCTTCACGCCGATCTTCCGCGTGCACGGGTCGCTTGCCGAGAAACGCCAACCATGGCGCTATGGCGCCATGGCGGAAGCGGCGGCGACCCAGGCCATCCGGCTGCGTTATGCGCTTATCCCGTATATCTACTCGTACGAGCACGCCACCTACGCTTCCGGCGTGGGCCTGGTACGGCCCCTGCCCTTCGAGTTCCCCACCGATGCCAACGTGCGCAACGCCGTGGACAGCTGGATGTTCGGCCAGTACCTGCTGGTGTCGCCGGTAGTGGCCGGTGGCCAGATAGGCAAGCAGGTGTACCTGCCCGAAGGCCGCTGGACAGGCTATTTCGATGGCAAGGTGTACGACGGCGGCCGATCCATCAACCTGGCCGTCGATGCCAAAACCTGGAGCGACATCCCGCTGTTCATCCGCGAAGGAGCGATCATTCCCAGCCAGGCACCGGTGCAGTACGTGGGGCAAACACCGCTGTTGATGGTGGATGTGGACGTGTTCCCCGCCGATGGCCAGTCGCACTTCAATTACTACGACGACAACGGCACGAACTACAACTACGAGAAGGGCGAGTATTTCGCGCAAGAGCTCTCCACCCACCGCAGCGGCAAGGGTGCGGTGTTCGCCACCGGTCCACGGTCGGGCAAATACAAGCTGCCGCTGAAGTACTACCTGGTGAAAGTGCATGGCGTAACGGGCAAGGCCGTGGCTGGCCTGGCCCAGCGCAAGGACGAAGACGCGCTGCGTGCCACCGATGGACCGGGCTGGGCGACAGGCAAGGATACCTACGGCGCGGTCACTTACCTGAAACTGCCAGCCGGGCGCCCGGGCTCCTGGGAAGTGCAGCCATGAGCGCCACCCGGAATGTGCTTGCGGCCGTGCTGGTGCTGCTCGCTGGCCACGGCATCACCGCCCTGGCCGATGAAGCCGCCACGGCGCCGACACCCAAGCCCACCCGGTTGCAAACCGACGAACTCCACCAGGTGCTGGAACAGGCACCGGTGCCGGAGAACCTCAAGGGCTCGTGGCAAGAAGCGCTACCTGCCATGGCGCCTGTCGTTTCGTTCCTTGCCTGCTACGCGGGGTGGGATGCGTGGACACACCTGGCCCGGTACCAGGTACCGGGTTTCAGCAGCAGCACCTATTACCTTTCCGCGATCAGCGCAACGCGCTATCACGACCCTGGCAAGTGCATGTCGACCCGCCACATCCACTCGGTGAAACAACGTCCCGATGGCACGTTGACCTTCCGCGTGCTGTTCTACGACGTCGACAGCAACGAGGAGGCCGACCGCACCTTCGGGATGTCGCGGCAGGCGAACGGCACATGGCTGTTCGCCCGCGGCGGTTTCTAACGCCTCATAGCTTCACCCTCACGCCAACCGTATAGAACCGCCCTACCGCACCCGGCTGGGCATAGGTGGGGTTGTAGTTCAACGCGGCGTAGTTCAGCGTATCGATCGGCGCCTTCTTGTCGAAGGCATTGAGCACGGATCCGGTCAGGCTGATCTTCGGCGTGATGTCGTAGCTTCCGGTCAGGTCGAACGTGGTGAACGACGACATCCGGCAGCTTGGCGGGAAGTTCTCGCCCGTGATGGTGTTGGTCGAGAAGCATCCTTCGGCGACGTCGGGCGCGGTGAGCTTCAGCCCACTGGTGTAATAAAGCGTACCAGTGATGGTGGCCTTGCCGAAGGTCACGCTGTTGGACCACGAGCCACGATAGCGCGGCGTACCGGCGCCGGAGGAAACCCCGTACGGCCCGTGCGTTCCCACGAATTCCTCCTTGCTGCCGTCCTGCAAGGTCAGCGTCCAGCTGATGATCTTGGTCAGGTTCAGGTCCGAATCCCAGTGCAGCGCGCCCCAATCGGCGTTGGCATGAAGATTCACGTCGACACCCTTGGTCTTGAGCGAGTTCTGGTTCACATAGGGAGCATCCACCACGATCGGCCGCGGCAGCGCGTCGGGTGCGGCCGGGTCCGGGACATCCGCCACGATGGACGATCCCGGCGGCAACGGCTCGCCGGCAAAGTAAGCATCCAGCACCGCGTTCGGATCCTGCTGGGCGATCACCCCGGTCTTCTTGATCTGGTAGTAATCGATCGAGGCGCTGAAGCGGTCCCAGGGCTGCAGCAACACACCCAGGGTGAAGCTCTTGGATTTCTCCGGCTGGATGCGCGGGTTGGCCGAGGTGAGGAACGCCAGCGGATAAGGTTGCACGTAACCGCTGCCGCCGTGGGCATCCTGGAAATCCGCCGGTGGGGTAAAGGTGGCGAACCCCTCCGCCGCGCTTGAACCGTTCTCGGCGAAGCTTGGCGCACGGAAGCCCTTCGACCATGTGCCGCGAACGGCGATCTGGTCGATCGGTTTCCACTTGATGCCGACCTTGGGCGAGAAATTGCTGCCGAAGTCGGAGTAACGGTCGAAACGGCCGGAGGCGTCCACCTCGAGGCTCTCCAGGAAGGGCGCATCCAGTTCAACGTAGGCACCACGCACCACGCGGTGACCTTTCGTGTGCGCCACACCCAGGCCCTGTGCCGCCAGGTTCGGGTTCAGGTCCGGGTCGTCCTGGCGTTCCTTGCGCAGGTCGATGCCGGTGGCCAATCCCAGTGCACCGCCGCCAAGATCAGCCAGCGTACGCGACGCCCGGAAATCGAGCGATTGCAAGTCGCTGGTGGAGGTCTTGCTGAGGACGGGTGCCAGTGCAGCGCGCAACGCCTGGGAGTTGGCGCCGGGATTGGTGAAATTGTAGGCGCCGGTATTGATGTCGTTGATCAGCGCGGCATAGTTGAGGAAGCCGATGTTGTCCACGTCGAGCGATGTGTGGTTCAACACCAGAGCGCTGTCGTAGTCCCATTCGCCCCAGCGTCCATGCACGCCGCCGACAATCCGCACGTTGTGGTTGTCGTTCTTCGCACCACCGGGAATATCCGGGAAGGCGAAGTTGATCAACGCCACGTTACCGGCCGCCGCGAACGGGTTGTACGGGTTCAGCCGGCCGTCGCTTAAAGTCACGGGCAAGGCAATGGAGTTCGTGTTGTTCGGGGTGCTGGCCTGGATCTGTGCCGGCAAGGCACGCACGATGGTCTTGGTATCGTAGTAACTGGCGCCGATGTAGGCGGTGGTGTTGTCGGAGATCTTGATTGTCAGGCGACCATACACGCCCGTCCGCTTCATTTCCGGCTGGATCTGTCCGTACAGGGCCTGGTTCTGCGCGCAGTAACTGCCGGGGTTGGACGGATCGTTGCTCACCAGCGTGCCACCGGGGCCGCACGGCACCAGCGGCTGGGCCTCGGCGCCCGGAAGCGGAACGCCCGTGGTGATGTCGCCGGGCGTGCCCAGTGTGCCGGGTGTCACGGTGCCCCAGAACGAACCTGAGTTCTGCGACGGTTGACCCGCGGTGAGGTTGTTGCCGCCGATACGGCTTAAGTCGGCGTTGTTGAACGGGAAACCGCGCTGGCCCACGCCAATGGCGTCGTCCTTCTGGTACTCCACGCTCACGTAGGCGTTGTACCCGTCATCCTTAAGGCTGCCCGTGCCCATCAGTGCCGTGGCGCGGCGCGTGGTGCCACCACCGTGTTGCGAGGTACCCACGTCCGCCGTGGCGTCCACGCCGGTGAAGGTGGGCTTGAGGATGATATTCACCACGCCCGCGATGGCATCGGCGCCGTACAGCGACGAAGCGCCGTCCTTGAGCACATCGATGCGTTCGATGGCGTTGGAAGGAATGGTGTTGAGGTCGACGAAGGAACGCTGGCCGTCGTCAGCCAGCGCATAACTTGCCGCACGCCGGCCGTCGATCAGCACCAGGGTGGAGTTCACGGTAAGTCCGCGAAGCGCAACACCCGACGAGCCTGCAGCGAAGCCGGCAGTGAAGGCCGCCGGGATCGAGCCGCTGTTGTCGGCCGACACGGCGCGGACCACATCCGATACGGTGGTAAGTCCACTTTTTCGGATCTGGTCGGCGGTAATCACCGTCACTGGCGAAGGCGTTTCGGCATCGATGCGTGGCAATGCGGAACCTGTGACGGTGATGGCCGCCAGTTCCGTCGGTTGAGGGGGCTGCGGTCCTGTGGGGGAGCCTTGGCCCGGTGGATTGGCTTGCTGTGCGTAGGCCGCCAGTGGGGACAGGACGGCCAGGAGCGCGGTCACGAGGGTGCGACGACGCAGCGCACGGGCGTGCGTTAGGGTATGCATATGCGATCTCCGAGGCCTGTAGGGGAGTAAGGCGGACGACGATCAGGAGCGCCGCGGCAAAGCGGCACGAGTCAAGCCGTGTGGGCGGCTATAACCAGGTGCAGTAAGGTACGTTCATAGTGACGCTCCGACATTGCACGGCCGCGCGTTCCACGGTTGTGGCAGTGCTGTACGAAACGAAGCCACGCCTTCCTCGTGGCCTGCCACATGCCGGTTGGGGATGACCGATGCGCATGCGGGCAATTGCGACGCTACTCCGCTATTTCGGCGAATACAACAATTTTTTACGGACGGCTTTACGGCCATCAAGCCTATGTCCCGGGGGCGCCCCGGGGTGCTAGAAGGAAAGAACCTGCGAAAGGCCCGATACGCCGTTTTCGTCGAACGCCTCCACTGCCACCACGTAGTGCACACCCGTGTTGAGCGAGCGCAGGGTAAGCGTGGTGGGCTGGTCGGCGAAACGCTGGTAGGTGAAGTGCAGGCGGTCCGCCTTCAGGCCCCAGCGGACGTTGTACCCCACCGCACCGGCCACGGGCTTCCATGCGATGTCCGCGTCGCGGGTGTCCGCATGGCGATGCGCCGACACCAGCAACGGCGCCGCAGGCGGTACGCCGTCGGCACGGCCAAAGACGCGCAGGTCTGCAATGGCGAGGTTCTTCGCTCCCACATGCACATGCACGTAACGAACGAAGCGGACCCGGGCCGCCTCCGCCAATTCCACATAGGCATTGGCGTGATCGCGGTTTTCCTTCGACCAGTCGGCAAGCGGCTTCCAGGACTTACCGTCAAGGGATCCCTCCAGCTTGAACTGGGTGATGAGATCGGGTGCGTCGCCGAATCGGCCGGATTGGTAATCGGCATAGTTCACCTGCACGGCGCGAACCGTGCGGGGGCCGCCAAGATCAACCGTAAGCGTCTGCCCGGGCGCGTTGCGCTGAGCCACCCAGAAGGTACGGGGATCTTCGTCGGTAACCGTGGAAGGATCGTGCCCGGCAAGGCTTCCCGAGGCTGAAGCGGCCTTGCGATAGGAAAGCAGCATCCAGCCGGAGAAGGTGCTTTCGCCTTCGCGCAAGGCGTGGTCGGGCATGACCTGGGGGAAATCCCCAAAGCGGGTGTCCACCCACATCTGGCCATCGGCATGGAAGCCGGCGGGGAACATGTCGATACGGCGCTCGAAACGCCAGTTGATACCGACCCACGCGGTGCCGGTGTTCCAGTAGTTGCCGTATGCGTCCTGGAAGGTCGAGCCATGCCCTGCCCCGGTAACGTAGCCGCCAGGCTTGTAGCCCAGCGGGTTGTAGGGAGCGTAGGTGAACGGCCCCAGCGGGCTCTTGCCGGTGTAGACGCCCGTGGCGTACACGTTGTACTCGGTGCCGGGCGCGGCGTACTGGTAGTAGTAGGTATCGCCATGGCGGTTCATCCACGAACCCTCGATGTACGAGGGCTTGTCGCCGGCGGTGTGATCCTGGCCGAATCGTTCCCAGCCATGGTGGGCCCGGTCCAGGGAAAGGAACACCTGGGGTTTGGTCACGAAGGCCAGCCGCTTGCCCTCGCCTTCCGCGGCATCGGCGGTTTTCAGATCGATCTGCGCTCCGTGCAGCGGATAGGTATCGGACGATCCCCAGTACAGGTACACCTTGCCGTCGTTGTCGGCGAACAGGCCCGGATCGGTCGGGCCCGGTGGCAGGCTGCCGGCCGGCACGGGGCTGCCCTCGAACACCGCGCCCGGAACCGGCGGCAACTGGCGCGTCCAGAACTGCCATTTCCCATGCGCCGGATCCGTGGAATACATCAGCGGCCTTTGCGAAACAGCCGACTGCATCAGGAACAGCTTACCGTCGGCCACCAGGGTAGCCGGCGCCACCACGCTGTCGAAGGGCCAGTGGTCGGGTTTGGTGAATTGCCAGTGCACCAGGTCGTGCGATTGCCAGTAACCGTCGGCCAGCGTCTGGAACAGGAAGAAATCGTCGCCGTAGCGCACGATCGCCGGATCCGCACCCGTGCGATAGGAAATCCCATCGTTCATCTGCTCGAAGTTGTAGCGGTAGTCGATGTCGATCGGGTTGATCCACGTGCGGCCGGACGGTATGTCGGCGGGGCCTGCGATAGCCGAATCGAAATTCCCCAGGGCAAGGACAAGAAGGATGGCCCGTTGTACTGCGCGTTGTCTGGTCATCGCGCAAGCATGCGACTTTTGCCGTCGCCAGTGCAACTGACGGCGGCAAAAGTCGATGCCATTGACGCGAATGGATACCGTATCAGTAGGACAACGTCACCGAGGTCGAGGTGAAGTTCTGGGCGTAGTTGCATTGTGGAGTGATGCCCGAGGTGTCGTTACCGCTCCACGGCGGATTGGCCACGAGATTGTTGTTGCGGTCGTACACCCGGATGTTATGGAAGGTGATCGGCCCTCCGGCGTACTGGTTACACGTGGCCACGCTGTAGACCTCCAGCACGCCGCCGAAAACCCAGTTGAGGTCGGCGTAGGGGCTGGTGCTGAGCGAACTGGTCTGGCCGGTGGTTACGTTCTTCGAATCAATGTTCCAGGTGCCGCAGGAAACCCCGGCGCCGCATGTGGAATAGGTATCGCCCACCACTTCGTCGCCGGCACTGGCGGTGATCGGGTCGCTATGGAAGGTCGTGCCATCCACGCAGCAATTCCAGCTGGCCAGGGTCCAGGCCTTGTCGCCGTAGCCATTCCAGCCCAGCACCGGCTGCAGGATCGACTGCACGTCAGGCAGCTGTTCCAGGCCCGGGAAGAAGTAAATGGTCTGGTTGCCCCGCTTGGCCGGTTGTGCCGGGACCGTCCAGCTGGCCACGATGCGGTTGATCGGCGTGCTGGAACTGTAGTTGCCTGTTTCCACCCAGCCTGTCTGCTCGGGCTTGCGAACAGGTGCCGTCGAACGCTTGCCGTTCGGCGATACCCTGACACCCTGCAGGGTGAAATTGTCACTGGTACACAACGCAGGTTTTTCCATCGCACCGCTGGCGCGCCTGATCATGCCGTTGGCTTGCAGCTGGTCGCCCTTGTGCACGGTGGCCACGCAACTGGGCGAGAAATAACCATTGGGTGTGATGACGTAGTCATCCGGGACACCTTGCGGACGCGCCGCGGCGTCGAGTTGCCCAACGCGGGTGAGCTGGCTGCCGACCGCAGGGGCCGCGACAGCAGGAAGGGTAATGGCCAATCCAAGGCACAGCGCGACGAGCGCGCATGCAACGGTATGGAGTTTCGAACGTGACTTCACCATCGGTACGACTCCTTTGCCATGAAGGGAGATCGTCCATGAGCCATGCCCGGCCTGACTGGCCGGCACGAGCCCCCGCTCCGCCACTCTCGCAAGAAAGTGGACCTAGACCGTAGCGCCGGGCTCCCGCTCAATGTGTGACGCGGGTTTCAATCGAAGCAATTCGCAGGAACTAGCGATGAGCGAGTTCGGCAACTTGTTTCGCCAGCGTGTACGCGTTGCCCGATGGCGTCGCACTGTAAACCTTGTTCGCGTGATTGAAAGCATCGCCACGAGCGAACCAATCGATGTGCGCGGGTGGCTGATGCGTCGCCAGCGAAGCATCGAGCGTGGCGAAGAAGGCCTGCCAACGAGGGCGGTAATAATCGCGCGTCAGTCCCGACCAATCTTTGTTGCCGTAGTCGTGCAGGTCCGCTCCTTCGCTGGCCTTGCGATCACCCCAGGTGGTGAGGATCGAGCGCGCATCGTATTGCAGCACGGTATCTTCACCCGGGTTGGACGCCCAGCCCTTCACGTGGGCAAGCCACGTACCCAGCATGAAGTCCGCATCGGTCGCCAGCAGTTTGTCCTGCAGGTCCATCAACGACAGCCAGCGGTCCTCAAGTGTTCGTAAACCCCGTGCGTCGCCAGCCTTGAAGGCCTGCTTGATCCGCGGCAACAGGCGGCGGCTTTCGTTGGCCAGTACCTGGCGGGTGACATCGACCAGGTCGTATCGATAGGTCGGCGTGCCGCGCAGGGCCGGTGCAACCTCAAGCAGTTCGTCCAGTGCGCCGCGAAACCGGCCAGGATCGTAGCGCAAGCCCTCCGGCGACCAGTTCGATGCGCGGTTCACGTCCAGCGACGGCTGCGCCGCGAACAGCGACTCCTGGCCCGCATCGCGTTCGCTATGGAACTCCACTCCCTCCGGGTGGAGGTCATAGGCGGTATCCAAGAGAATCCGCCATGCGGCGAGCGCATGCGAGTCGTCGCTACCATAGCGACGTCGTGCATAGTCCGCCGCCCAGGCCTGGCGATCCACCAGGCCATCGTGCCAAGCCATTTCGGTGAAGAGGTCAAAGGCAAACGGATTGGAATCCATCCCTTCGGGGAATACCGCCGTGCCCACCATGTTGGCGTTGGCCGCGCGCATGCGCTGCATCCGCTCGGTGTAGTTGCGGATGTTCGTGCCCAGCGTGGTGCGGCCGCCAAATGCCCAGATCCCCCCGAACAGGAAGGGAGCTCCCTGGAAATCGTGCATGCGGTCGTCGCGCGGGACTTTGTCGTGGTCGATATCGACGATGAAAAGCTTGGAACGATCGACCCCGGCCAATAGATCCTGGCGGGGATTGCCCTGCCAGGCCAGCATCATCCAGGCCGCGCCCGGGTGCGCGGCATGCAAGGCCTCCTGCACCGCACGCGCGGCTTCCGGTACGGGAACGTCGCCCGAGTCGCCGCCTTCCTGGAACACTTCCATGTCGTAGATCGTGCTGTCGCCGAACAGTTCACGCTGGTGCCGGTAGAACGACGCCGCTACTTTCGCGAACATCCCGTCGCGGGGATCGAGCCAGCCTGGTCGGGTGAAGCCGGCCCACTCGCCCTGGGGCAAGACATGGGCAGCTGGAAAGCGCCTGGTGAAATCGGCGGGCACGATGCCATAAAAGCCCGGGAATACCGGCGTGATGCCCAGCTCACGCAGGCGCGCCACGATGCGGCGGGCCGAAGCTGCTCGCTTGTCCATCAAGGCTTGGCTGATGGGCCCATTGAAGCAGCACAGGTTGCCCATCAGCTGCCAGTTCTGGTGCGCCGGCTGGGTGATCCAGCCGCGGATCGCCGCATCGTCGTAACCGAAATCGGTGAAGGTGCGATACAGCACGGTGTCCATGCCACGCTCGACGATCATGGCGTTGATCCCCGACAGGGCCATCACGTCGATTTCGTGCTCCCAGCGTGGCCAATCCCAGTACGGTGAGCTATAGCCGTCGGTATTCTGGTTCAACGCGTAGCGCCAGGCGAAAGCCGATGTGCGCTCGATGGTGTGCGCCGGCACCGGCAGCCCGGGATCGAAGCGGCTGCCATTGGTGGACACCTGGCCATGCGCCACGTATTTCAGATACCAGTTCACGCCCGCAAGCAACGCGCTGGTACTGGTGCCCTCCACCCGCGGATGGCCTTCGCGGGCGAGGATACGAAAGCGCTCGCCCTCGCCTTCCATCGAGGCAAGCTCAAGCGCTGCGAAGCGCGCCGGAAACAGGCGCTGCACCACGCCGCGCGCCGGCGCCACGTCGAACGGCTTCGCCCAGGCTGCCGGCAGTGCCAGCAGCAGGGCGAAAGCCACGCAGGCCCGACACATGGCGTGCATCATTTACCCGCAGCGGGAATCTCGATCACCACCAGGCCCTGGGGCGGGATGTCCAGGCCGAGTTTGCCCCCGGTGATGGCAACGTGTTCAGCCGGAGCCATTTCGCCAGCCTTGCGCAGCTGCACGATCTGCTCGCGGCTGGGGAACGGCGGGCGCCCCATGGCATCGAAAGCGGCCACGGCGTTGCCGTGCGTCTCGTCCAGGCGCCACACGGTTGCCTTGCCGCCGCCATGCGCCACGTCGAACTGGAAGTGGCGCACCTCACCCTTCGGCTTCCCCGGCGTGTACTGATCGGTGTTGCCAACGGGTTCGGCATAGTTCCAGGCGGCGATCACCACCGTGCCATCCTTGCGGCGCGTTACCAGCGCACTGTCGGTCGTTGCCGGCAGCCTTTCGTCGCCGAGCTTGTGCAGCATGGCGAAGGCGTTGAAGGCGGGCTTGGGGATGCGGTCGGCGGCGATCAGGCCGAAACCGCCGTAGAACGGCGTACGCACCACGCCCTGTTCCTCGAACACGTCCGAGAACGACCAGTAGCTCATGATGTCGACCTTGCCGGCGCAAAGGCGGATGGTGTTTGCCATCCACGGGCCCATGTAGACGGTGTCGGTAACATTGGGCAGGTTCGCATACGAAGCGTTGAACTCGCTCATGATGAATGGCAGCTTCGGATAAGGCGAGGCCAGTATTTCCTTGTGCACCTTGTCCACCGCACGGCATACCATGTCCGAACGCGGGATCTTCTCATCGGTCTTGAAGACGTTATCGGCGGTATCGTCGCCATACACATGGGTGCTGACGAAGTCCACCGGCACGTTTTCCTTCTTCACGTGCGCCAGGAATGCGGGCACCATCGCCGCCTGCGCAGTGGAAGGTCCACCGACATGCAAGCGCTTGTCAGCCGACTTGAGCGCGCGCGCGGTGTTGTCGTAGAGCTCAAGGTAGGTCGACTCGATCGGCCGGCCGGTCCAGAAGCCGTTCGGCTCGTTCCACACCTCGAAGTACCAGCTGGATACTTCCTCGATGCCGTAGCGTTCGATCAGATGCTTGGCGAACGCCTCGATCATGCCGTTCCAGAGCTTGTAATCCTTCGGCGGCGCGATATTGGGGTGATCCCAGAAATCATGCAGGGCCTTGGGGTCGGAGGAAAACTCCGGCGGCATGAAGGACAGTTCGACGAAGGGCTTCACGCCGCGCTCGAGCAGCCCATCGTAGATCTGGTCGACGTACGACCAGTTGTACTGCCAGGTGCCGTCCTTGTTGGCGGTGATCACGCCGACATCGCGGTTGAAGATGCCGTGGAACCGGACGTGCTGGAAGCCGGTCGCCGCCTTGACCTTTTCCAGATCCTTCCGATAGTCGTCGCGCAAGGCCAGCGATGCGGTACCCGAGCCGTACATCTGCTCCCAGAAGTGCGGGAAGGGCTCGGCCTTGGCCGAGGCGTCAACGCGGATCTGTTCGGGTTTTGCGTCGGCGGCCTGCCCTGCCATGGGCAAGGCAAGCGCGAGGCAAAGCATGAGGTGGCGGATCTTGGGCACGGGTATTCACCTTCAAGAGAACGACAGTTGGATATTGAGCCCCGCCTTGGCCTGCAATTGCAACAAGCCGTCGGTGCCCGTCGTGGCGTCGTGGGCCCTGCCGTCCATGAAAACGGATGTAACTACTTGTCCCGGCGGCGCACGCAGCAGCAAGGACTTTTTTTGCTGGCAGTGGATCGACGTCGACGTAACGCGCGAATCGGACCACGTCATGTCCACGATGAACCCTCCACGGGCGCGCAGGCCCCGCACCGAGCCATCGGGCCACGATTTCGGCAGTGCCGGTAAAAGCGCCACTTCGCCGGCATGGCTTTGCAGCAGCATCTCGGCGATCGCCGCGGTGCCACCGAAATTCCCGTCGATCTGGAAAATCGGGCCATCATCCACGGGAAGCGTGTCGAACAGGTTGGCGCTGGTGTGTTCCTGCAGCAGCTTCGCCAGCGACGCGAATGCCGCCTCGCCGTCACCAAGCCTCGCCCACAGGGCCACCGCCCATGCGCGGCTCCAGCCGGTGGAGCCGCCACCATGGGCCAGCCGCCGTTCCAGTGCCACGCGCGAGGCGGCTGCCTCTTCAGGCGTTCGACGCGGCGTGAACTCATGCCCGGGGAACAGCGGATACAGATGGGACATGTGTCGCTGCCCAGGTTGGCTCTCGGCAAAATCCTCCGACCATTCCTGCAACTGGCCGAATCGGCCCACGCGGTACGGAGGCAGCTTGCCGCGCGCCACCTTGAGCTTCTGAGCCAGGTCGCCATCTTGCCCGAGGATCTGCGCCACCTCGATGCAGTTGGCGAAAAGCTCGCCAAGCAATGCCACGTCCATGGTGCAGCCGGCACTGGTCTGGGCCACGGTCCCATCCGGAGCGATGAAGTCGTTCTCGGTGGAATACGATGGACACGTGGTAAGGCCGCCCTTGCCATCATCCACCAGCCACGCCAGGCAGAAGACGGCGGCACCCTTCATCGCCGGCCACGCCTTGTCGCGCAGGAAATCCTTGTCGCCGGAAAATAGCCATGCATCGTAAAGATGCGAACACAGCCATGGGCCGCTCATCGCCCAGTTGGCCCAATACGGATCGCCGATACCCTGCCCCACCGGATTCGCCGCCGCCCATATGTCGCTGTTGTGGTGGCTCACCCAGCCGGGCAGTTGATACGTCTCGCGTGAGGCCATGTGACCGGTATCGGCCAGCGTGGCAATGAAATCGTGCAGTGGCGAGGCGCATTCATCCAGGCCGCAGGTATGCGCCGGCCAGTAATTCATCTGCAGGTTGATGTTGGTGGTGTAGTTGGCGTTCCATGGTGCACGCACCAGGTCGTTCCACAGCCCCTGGAGGTTTGCCGGTTGCGATCCGGGCCGGGAGCTGGCGATAAGCAGGTAGCGGCCGTAGTTGAAGTACAGCGCGAACAGCGATGGATCGGGCCGGCCTGCAAGGCCGGCGCGGCGGCGGTCGGTGGGATCGGTCGATGGCACGAGCTTGCCCAGGCGCAGGCTTGTGCGCCGGAACAGCGCCTGGTGGTCGGCGACATGGCGATCGGCAAGCGCATCCACCGAATGCTCGCACGCTTCGCCAACGGCATGCCAAGCCCTGGCCGTCACCTGGCTGAGCGGTGTATCGGGCCTGCTACGCGCGCCGCGAAATCCCGTGGCTGCGCCGATCACCAGCGTTACGCTGTCGGCACCGGTTACCACCAGCTTGCCCCCGGCAGCCGCCAGCGTTCCACCCTCGTGCAGCAACCTGAGAGTGGCAGCGAAGAACATGCCCTCACCCACGGACTGGCTTTTCTCCACCGGATCGGGCGTAACCGGACGGCCATTGCCACCGATGTGCGAAGGCGCCTTGCCCGTCAGCTGCAGGCGCCCATCGGCGTACACACCGATCGATCCCTTCAGCGCCGCATCCAGCGCAACGGTGACATCGATGCTTCCCGCACGGTCGGCACCCAGGCGCACCACGATCACCTGGTCGGGCGCGGAGACGAAGACATCGCGACGGTATGCCACTCCGTCGGCGGTGTAGCGCACCGTGGCACCGGCGCGGTCGAGATCGAGCTCTCGCCGGTAGTCCGACACCACGGAAGCCGACCGCAAGCTGATGCGTACGTCGGCCAAGGGCTGGTACGCCTCGGCGAAACGTCCCTGCATCTGTTTGGCGATGCGATCGCCCAGGTGGTAGTCCGCCTGCTTGAGCACCGCATCGCGAAGCGACTGCAGATGACTGCTGGCATCGGGGCTATTGCCGTCGCGCGGATATCCCGACCACAGCGTGTCTTCGTTCAACGCCAGGTGTTCTTCCCAGGCGTTGCCATCCACGCCGCCGTGGACCATCGCACCCAGGCGGCCATTGCCCAGGGGCAAGGCGTCGATCCAGCGACTGGCGGGCTGGGCGAACCAGAGCAAGGTCTCCACCGTATCGCCTCGCGGCGGAAGGGCCGGCCCCGATTGCGCTATGCCCCGAGGCACCAGCGGCAGCAGGCCAAGCGAACTGGCACCGCGCAGAAACGCGCGGCGCGATATCCGTGTCATGGTGGGTTTCCGGCAGCAACACAGCGCCCGTCCCGGGCGACCTGGGGATACTTGCACAACAGACGCGTCCTGGCTGGCGAATCGACAGGCTCGGCCGTTCGCGTGGCGATGAGTTGTTCCGGTGCCTTGTCCTTGGTCACCCACCGGTCCAGCGCCATGACGATGTCGTGGCCGGCGTCCTGTGGCAGGCCCGACGGTGGTACTTCCTCGTTGCCGAACGATGTCGCGCCCGGGCCACCCCAGCAATGGCCCATGCCCGGCACCATGAACAGGCGGGCGAAATCGTCCAGGTTCGCAGGCTCGCCATGGCGGGCCATGAAGTTGCCGACATCCTGGACATATTCGATCGTGCCACGCGGCGGTACGGCGGCATCGCCCCAGCCGTGGAACAGCAGGAGTTTGCCGCCGTGGGCCCGGAATGCCCGGAGGTCCGGATTGAAAGCATCCAGGTAGGGTGCCTCGCGCTCCTGCGCGGCCACCAAGTCTCGATGGATGTCGCTGGCCGACGAATCCCAACCGCGCCCCTGGTACACGAGGTCTGCGAAGTTGCTGAAGCCGAACTTGCGTTGCTCGCCGCCGAGTACCCACACCCGCCAGCTTCCGCCATCATCTTCCATGCCTGGCTCAAGTCCAGGATGAATGCGTGCCCCGGTCACCGGATCCACAGGGCCTGCGTAAAGCGCCCGCACCGTCGTCACCTGCCCGGCAGTCAGGCAATCGTCGTTGTCGCCATCCTTGCACTGGATGGCGGCAGGGTCGAACCGACAGCGCTGTGGATCATCCACGATGCCGTCGGCGACGCCATCAAGCGCATCGCAGGACACAAGCGATGCCTTCTGGATAGCCGCCAGCTTCGAAACCGGTAGCGGGACACCGTCGAGCAGTCTCGCGTTGGCCACGAAGGCCGTCATCAAGTGGCTCCAGCGTGCGGCCGGCGCACCGGCCACGATGCCGTTGAAGTCGCCAGGGAAACGCTGCGCCTGCATCAGCGCCTCGCGCCCGCCATCGGAACAGCCCACGAAATACGCCTGGCCAAGCGCGCGTCGGTAATAGGCGGCGATCAGACGGCGCGATAGCACGGACGTTTCATGGATGGCCCGGTAGCCGAAGTCGCGAATCTTCTGTGGGTGCCCCACGGTGAATCCGGCGGTGCCGTCGGCCACGTGTCCGTCGTCCGTGACTGCCGTGGCGTAGCCGCGGTTGAGCGGCGTCACCAGCGCATAGGTGTACACCTCGCCGCCCCAGCCACCGCTGCCCTTTTGCAGGTACTTGCCGTTCCACTCGTCCGCTGGCGGGAGCCACAGTTCGACGTGGATGTCCGAATCGGCCGTGGGGTGGCTCACCACCCGAACAGCGCAATGTGCGCCGGCGTGCGCCACCAGGCGATCTCCCTTGGCCGGGAAATCCGCACCCGGTTGCCAGGTTGCGGATTCGACCCTGGCATGCGCAAGGGCAACGCCTGCAAGCGCCTGGCAGGCGTCGTCCGCCGTCGCGGGCAACGCGACGAGCGCCAGGAGAACCAGCAAGGCCCATCGGATTGCGCTTCCACGGCGTCGCGGGCCAACCCGACCAGGCGCCCGCACCATGGCCGGCGACCCAGGCACGGTGCTACTTGGCGCCCAGGCCGATCGCCACCGGTCCGGTCGAGCCCACGCGCTCTGTCTCGCGCTTGAAGAAATGCAGTGCCACCAGCACCAGGCTCATCGGCACCAGCGAAAAATAGAACGCGGTGATGCCATTGAAATGCGCGAACACCAATGCCGTGATACGCGAACCCAGCGTGCCACCCAGCGCCGAGAAAATAATGATGAGGCCGGTCATCGAGGCATGGGCATGTTTAGGCAGCGAGCTTAGCGCCACCGAGTTGATCACCGGGTAGATCGGCGCCATCAGCACGCCGATCAACGGGATCAGGTAAGCGGCCACTGGCGCGCTCAACCAGCCGACGCTGTCGTCGATCACCACGCCGTGCGCCAAGGGCATCACCACCAGCAACAGCAGGCCCATCCCCACCACCGAAAGGTTCAGTAGCAGGTGCCAGTGCACCCGGCGCAATACCTGGCCCGCCACCAGACGGCCGACGGCGGTGGCGCCGGCGAGAATGCTGGCCATCTGTATGCTCATCGCATGCGGCAGCTTCAGCACTTCATTGTTGAAGGTGGGCAACCACGTACTGAAGCTCTGCTCGATCAGCACGTAGAGGAACGCCGAGATCAGGAACACATACACCAGCGGCTTGCCGGCCAGGCGGAACATTTCCACCGGTGAGCCACGCACCACCTTCGAAGGATCCGCATGCGCCGCCGATTCGTCCAGGCGCGAGGTGGCAAGCAGCGCCACCACCAGCAGGCAGATCGCCGCGAGCACCCAGTACACGTTCAGCCACACCGGGTTCGCCGGCGATGCGTCGTCGATGAACGCACTGAAGAGCCAACCGCCCAACAGCACCCCGGCCATGAACAGGCCCTCGATGGTATTGGTCAGGCGCGTATGCGCCGCGCGGTCCTCGGTCAACAAGCCGATGGACGAATACACGGCAACCTTGGCCAGTGCGAAGGAAACACCGACGCAGCAGAACATCAATTCGGTGGTGTGAAAACCCGGGAAGAGCGGCATCAGCACGCAACCACCGGTCACCAGCAAAAGGGAAAGCATCATCGCCCGGCGGTATCCGAGCACCGGCAACATCGAGGCCACCAGAAAGGACGTGACCGCGATCGGCAAGTCCTTGAAAAGCTCGAGCAGGCTCGCCGCGGGCTTGTCCACGCCGAAGCTCGAGATCGACTGCAGGATCACCACGCCGACACTGTTGAGCAGCACGGCGAACACCATGTAGATGAGCGCCAGGGCAATGAACATGCGGATGCGACTCATGGCGCCTCGACTTGAAGTGGCCAAATGTGGCTGACAAACATCATCCCGTAAAAAACCCGGGCCGTCTCCAACGACGGCCCGGGCCATGCACTTCACCACATGATCAGAACAGGTACTTCACCTGCGCGTTGACCTCGCGGCCTTCCAGCGGTCGGGCAAGGATCACACCGTTCGAACCCGCGGCCGTACCGAAGATACGCGAGTTGCTCTCGGTCAGGCCCAGCTCGTTGGTGATGTTCGTGCCCTGCAGGCGCACCTGCCAGTGTTCCTGGATATTCGCCACGATGGCAAAATCCCAGGTTTTGTAGGTACCCAGCTGCTGCAGGCCGGAAATATCCTGCGTGTGCGGACCGACGCGCGTGAATGACACCTGCGCCGTGATGTCACCCCACGGCATCGGGAAGTGATAGCTCGGCGTCACGATGTAGCGGAACGTCGGCTGGCGCTGCAGCTGCACGCCGTTGATGAAGGTACAGGTGGTCTGTCCCGTGACCAGGTTGGTGTTCTGGATGCAGGCGTTGTAATGCGAATACTTGCCGTCGAGGTAAGCCGCCACCACCTGGACCTTGAAATCCTTGGTCGGGCTGACCGCCGCCGCGATGTTCACGCCCTTCGAATCCGAACCGTACACCGCCTGCTGGCCCGTCAGTGGCGTGCCGTTGACGTCCGTCGGGGTGAACAGCAGGCCGCTGAACAAGCGGTGGTAGACGCTCATGTCGAGGAAGAACAGCTCCGACTGGTACTTGAAGCCACCTTCGAAGTTCTCGAGCTTCTGCAGCGGCGGGAAGTTGTCGACCGGGCTCTGGCCACGGATACCGTTGTCGAAATCCGAGAAGTGGTAGCCCTTGTTCGCACGAATGTACACGCTCATGTTCGGAGCGATCTCGTAGTTGGCGCCACCGGTATAGGACGTGTGAGTCTTGTCGTAATGCGGCTTGGTATAGGTACCGTTGCACACCGGCACGGCGTTGTCGTAGATCGTGTCGTTGTTGCCGTCCAGGTTGACGTTGGTCAGGTTGCAGACCTTGTTCGTCGCGTCCTGGTTTTCCGTACGTGCGGACAAGTCGAACAGCCAGGGGCCTACGCGCCAGGAGTCGGACAGGTAGAACGCCTTGTTGGTCGAACGACCCTGCTCGGTGATGTTGAAACTGCCGTAGTCGAGGAAGCCCTGGTTATCGGTCAGTTGCTTGGTCACGCCACCGTCCACATAGCTCACCAGGATCGGCTTGGCATTGGGCGTGTTGGTCATGAGCATGTTGTTGCCCAGATTCCACTTGTCATCGTCCCACGACTTGGACACGTAGAGGCCTGCGGTCAGCGTATTGCCTTCGAACAGCTCCTTGCTGATGCGGAAATCGTTGTTCATGTTGCGCAGGTGCTTGTGGATGTGCCACCAGCCCTGGGCAATCACGCTCTGGTTCGGGTCGACCGCCGAGCCGTTCTTGTAGGTTGCCGTGGCGGAACCCGCGGGAAGCCCGAATCCACCGAAGTTACTTGTCAGGTTGTAAAGCTTGTCGTCCAGCGATGCCGGGTTGGTACCTGAGAACAAGGCGTTGGTGTCGACATCGCCTCCCATCACCAGGAACTTATCGGAGATGCTCCAGCCATCGCCCAGGTCGTTATCGAAATTGAGCCCGGCGAAGTTCACCTTCGCACCACGGCCGTCGGCAAGGTTGGCATGCGTGCCACCACCCGGGTAGCCGGGCAGGTTCACATGCTGGATGTCCTTGCTGTAGTACGTGTCGGTCAGCGGATCGAAACCCGGATATGAATGGAAATCGTGCGTGCCGTCCTGGATCAACGGAATCGGCGTAATGAACTGGTTCTTGTCGTTGAGAGCGCGCGCCCAGAAGGTGAGCGTGCCGTTTTCCAGGTCGTGTGACAGCGTGGCGGTAAGCTGACCGCCCTTGTCGGCGGAGAACTGCGGGTCGCGCACGCCATCGGACTTGCGGTAGAACCCGCCGATGCTGCCGTACCAGCGATCAGCCACCTTGAAGCCATAGAAGCCGTCAGCGCGCCACAGGCCTTCGTTGCCGTAGGTCACGCCGATGCTGCCCGAGGGCTGGTCGGTACCCGTTTTCAGGATGAAGTTCTCCGAGGCGCCCATCTGGCCATCGGCGAACACCACGGCCGGGCCGCCCTGGATGATTTCCACGCGTTGGACGGTGTCGTCCAAGCGGAAGATCGAGGTCTGCTCGAAGAAGCTCAGGGTGGGGAAGCCGTATAGCGGCGAGCCCATCATCTGCACCGTGTTGAACGGCGCATCGCCACCGCCGGGGAAGCCTGCGATTTCGATGTTGGCGCCGGTCTGGCCGCCGGTGGATTCCGGCCACAGGCCCGGGGAAATCTTCAGCAGATCCGCCGTGCTCTTCGGGTTGGCAAGCCTGATGGCCTCTTCATTGGCCACGGTGATGTTGTAGCTGGTATCGATCTTCTTAAGGCCGCCGTTGGCGGCGTTACCCGTCACGACCACCTGGTCCAGCTGCTTGGCCTGCGCTGCATTGGCTGGAGCCGGAGGCGGCGGCACAGGCTGGGAAGCCGGGGCCGGAACGGGCGGTTGGTTCGCCGCATTGGTGTCTTGCGCCATGGCGGCGCCGGAAGCCAGGGTTGCGGCAATGGCTGCCGACAACACGAGGCGGGTCAGTTTGGTTTGCGATTTCACGGTCTATCCTCCCCAGGGTTAACTACTAATGCGCTATATCGCCGGCGTTGCCGACGTTGCGCTCTCTTCCCGCCTGATATGTTTGATGAAGCTCAAGTCGAGTTCGGCGACGCTCGACAGCACCACGTGGGCGTCGGCCAGGACATGGGGTTGGCCTATGCCCACTGCCGCCATCCCTGCGGCGAGAATGCTGGCGATGCCAGCCGCGGCGTCCTCCACGCCGAGACACTCTTGCGGATCCACGCCAAGGGCGTTTGCCGCGCTAAGGAATATTTCCGGATGGGGCTTTGAGTTGCCGATCAGGCCGGCATCCACGACATGATCGAAGAGCTTGGCAATGCCCAGGCGGTCCAGCAGCAACGGCGCGTTGCGGCTGGCCGAGGCCAGGCCCACCTTCAGCCCCTGGCGCCGCGCCGCCTCGATCGCCTGCCGCGCACCGGGAAGCAAGTCGTGCGGACCCATCACCTGCACCTGGGCCTTGTAGTAATCGTTCTTGCGTTCGGCCAGCGCGAATTTCTCCTCCATGCTGAAGGCGCGGCCGGCGTTCTCCAGCAGGATGTCGAGCGATCCCATGCGGTCGACGCCCTTGAGCCTTTCGCCCATGCCTTCGCCGAACGACACGCCGATCTCGCCGGCCAAGCGCTTCCACGCGGCATCGTGCACCACCGCGGTATCGGCAATGACACCATCGAGGTCGAAGATCACCGCCTTCAGCGGACGGGCCAACGCCGGCGCCGGTGCAGGCACCGCCGGCAGCGCCAGGCGCACGGATTGCCCGGCCTGGAGGGTCTGCGGTACGCCGCCATGGGCGAAGGCAAGATGCTCGCCACGCGTAAGGGTGTACAGCACGCCCGTGGCATCCACTTCCACGCGCAGGTGACAGCCCTGCCAATGCAAGCCAAAACGGTAGTAATTCCATGCCTTGGGCAATTGCGGCGCCAGGGACGGCTTGCCATGACGCACGCGCAGTCCGCCGAAGCCCCAGGTCAGTGCCAGCTGGCTGCCGGCCATGGCCGCCATGTGCACGCCATGCGCTGCGTTGCCATGCAGGTCGTCAAGGTCCACGCGCAGCGTGTCCAGGAAATAGCCATACGCCTTGTCGGCATAGCCCACCTCGGCTGCCATCACCGCGAATGTCGACGCCGAAAGCGTCGAGTCGTGCACGGTGACGCCTTCGTAGTAGTCGAAGTTGCGCCGCTTGGCGGCCACGCCCACGTGCTCGCCGGCAAGCATCAACGCCAGCAGCGCATCGGCCTGCTTGCACACCTGGTAGCGATAAATGGTCAACGGGTGCAGGCGCAACAGCAACGGCTGCTTGTTGGTGTGGTCCTGGAAATTCGCCGGCAATCGCGGCTTATCGAGGAAACCATCGTCCTGCGGATAGATATCCAGTGCCAGATCCGTGGGCAGGTACATCATGGCAGCCGCCTGCCGCCACTGGGCCACTTCAACGTCGGTCAGGCCCAGGCGCGCGGTGAGCGCGTCGAACCGTTCCGGATGCGCCTGGGCCATCCAGCGCGCCGTGCCGGCAGCGTCGGCCAGGTGCCGCTGCGCCATGCGGTTGGTATAGAAGTTGTTGTTCACCAGCGCGGAGTATTCATCCGGGCCGGTTACTTCGTGGATGCAGAACGCGCCGTCGTGGCGATCGCTGAAATGCCCCACATCGCGCCACACGCGCGCGGTCTCGAAGAGTATCTCGGCGCCCTCATCCAGCATGAAGCTGTCGTCGCCGCTGACGTCCCAGTAGTGGCGAACCGCCCAGGCTACTGCAGCATTGATGTGGTACTGCGCCGAACCTGAGGGAAAGTAAGATGAACACTCATCGCCGCTGATCGTACGCCATGCGTACAGCGCGCCACTGGCGTGGTCCATCTCACGGGCATGGGCACGGGCGCGATCGAGCGTGCGGTACCGATAAGCCAGCATATTGCGCGCGATCTCCGGCGCCGCCGGCGCCAGCGCGGGCAACATGAAGACCTCGGTGTCCCAGAAATAATGCCCCTCGTAACCTTCGCCGGTGAGGCCCTTGGCTGCGGTGCTGCCGCTGCTGTCGCGCCCGGAAGACTGGTAAAGATGGAACAGGTTAAAGCGCAGGGACTGCTCCACCAGGGCGTCGTCGCAGCCAAGGTCCACTTCATTCCAGAAGCGTTCCAACGTACCGGTCTGCTGTACCAGCAATGCCGGGAAGCCCATCGCCCCGGCGCGGTCCAGTACCGCTTCGGCCAGCGCATGCAAACGTTCGACTGCGCTTGAATTGCCCGGAGCGGTCCATGCATAGCCGACATTTTTCTCGATCGACACGCCCTGCCCGGGAGCCAGCGTACCGCTGAACATTTGCACCACGCCACGCGGCGTGGACATGCAGGCGCCGATGGCAAGATCGCCCTCGATCACGCGGTGGCGCTGCGCGCACACCAGCGAAATGTCGCTATGGGTGGTCCGCTGCATCACCCAGGCCGATCGTTCGTCGGCATGGGAAGCAACCAGGTGCAAGCCACCTTCAATCTGTGCACCGATACGCGGGTCGTCGCCCTGCTCCACCGGAGCCTTGCCAGCATCGATGGACGATTCCAGCGTGACGGGGCCTGAGTAATCGACCGAGATCACCTGGTAGCGCATCGCCAGCAGGCCCGGCTCGTCCAGCGAGGCAAGGCGCTCAGCGATGATGTCCAGGGTCTGCCCCGAAGCACTGCGCCAGCGCAGGGTGCGCCGGAAGAGGCCGCGGCGCATGTCCAGTTCACGGGCAAATCCCAGCCACTGGCCCTGCGCCAGATCGACAAGGGTATCGCCCAGACGCAGGCGGATACCGGCGCCATCGGCCACCGGCACGCGGGTATCGGTGTGCCGGGCAAAACCGGAAAAGCGCTCGTGGTAGTGGATCGGCGAGCGTTCCCATACGCCGGCAAGGAAGCTGCGCTGGCTGTGGTTGCCGCCTTCCTCCAGACCGCCGCGCACACCCAGCGCGCCGTTGGCAACGGCGAAGAGACTTTCTTCCTGGGCAAAAGTAGAAAGGTCGGTGCCCTGGCGGCGCAGCACCCACGGATCGCATTTCCCTACGCTGGGAATTTCTGCCAAGGGAGCGATGGCGCTAGTCGGCACGTTAACGGATTCCCGGCACGTCGGTTGTTATCGATATCATGACCCGTAAACGATTGCGCACCGCTACAGGCGAGCGCACTGTGCCAGCGATTGTTATCGATATCAAGCCATCCGAACGAAGTAACTTCACGATAGCGTCACATCGTCGTTACATATTGCAGTGCACCATCATGGGTTGGCTGAATTCCCGGCTCCGATAAGGCACCATGGCCGCGGCCAGGCAGCCATGCGGGCGCCATGATTGCGATAGCACACAGGGGAATCGAAGCCGTTGAGCCGGACGACTAAAGCCACCGCAGGCCGCGTGCCGCCGTCCAGCCCCACCATGGCAGACCTCGCTCGCCTGTCAGGCGTGTCCAAGATCACCGTCTCCCGGGCCTTGGGCGACAGTCCGCTGGTCAATGCCGAGACTCGTGACCGCATCCAGTCAATTGCGCGCGAGCATGGCTACAAACTGAACGTCAATGCGCGCAACCTCCGGCTGCGCCGCAGCCACACCGTTGCCGTGATCGTGGAAATGAAGCCCACGGCACAACGGGGCATGTTCGATCCCTACCCGCTCGCCCTGCTCGGCGGCATTTCGCAGGAGCTCACCGCCGCCGGCTACAGCGTACTGTTGACCACGCGCCAGGGTGCCACGGTAGCGGCGGTACAGGCGGCCGACGGCCTGATCCTGCTCGGCCAGGGCGCCAACCAGGAAGCCGTGCGCCGCTTCGACCGCCTGGGGTTGCCGATGGCGGTGTGGGGCGCAACGTCGGTGGCCGGTTCCCACGTCACCATCGGCAGCGACAACCGCGGCGGCGGCGCATGTGTGGCGGAGCATTTCTTCGCCCTCGGAAGGCGGCAACCGATCTTCATCGGCAATCCCAGCCATCCGGAAATCTTCGATCGCCTGAATGGTTTCGTCGACGCACTGGCCGCGCGCGGCATCAAGCCGTTGCTGCTCAAGCGCGACGAATTCACTCCCGAATCCGGTGCCGAGGCCGTCCAGGCGGTGCATGCACGCGGCGTGGCCTTCGATGCCATCTTCGCCTGCAACGACTTGCTGGCCATGGGTGCCATCCGCGCCACCGTCGGGTTGGGCAAGTCTGTCCCTAGCGATGTATCGGTGGTGGGCTACGACGACATGCCCGCCGGCGCCACGTTCCTTCCCGCACTGTCCACCGTGCGCCAGGACTGGCAGCGTGGCGGTACGCTGCTGGCGCGCAAGGTGCTGGGCCTGATCGGCCACGAAGACGCCGAATCGGAAAGCCTGCCCGTGGAACTGGTGATCCGCGGGACCTGACCCGTCGTTGCGCCAGGAGAAACAATGCGTGCGCGCGGCGAGCGTACCCATCGACGTGCGGGCAACTTACATTGAGTACATGGACATCAACCTTACCCATCCCGCCCCCGCCTTCTTCATTTCCCACGGCGCGCCCACTTTTGCCATGCAGCCTGGCCAGCTCGGGCCGGTACTGACAGCGGCAGGACGGCGCATGGGCGCAATCAAGGCGGCATTGATCGTCTCGCCCCACTGGATGACGCAAGGTGTGCGAGTGGCCAGCACACCGGCACCGGACACCATCCACGACTTCGGGGGCTTTCCCGAGCCGCTCTACCAAATACGCTACCGGGCGCCGGGTGCACCCGACTGGGCCGCGCACGCCGTGCAACTGCTGCAATCGGCAGGCTTCGCCGCCGAGCCCGATGCCGGGCGCGGCCTGGACCACGGCGCGTGGGTGCCGCTGCGTTATTTGTTGCCCGAAGCGAACACGCCGGTGTTCCAGATATCCATGCCACGCGACTTCGATACCGCGGCAGCCTGGCGCATGGGTCGGGCACTGGCACCGCTGCGTGCGCAAGGCGTGGCCATCGTGGGTTCGGGAAGCCTCACCCACAACCTCTACGAGGTATTCCACGGCGGCAAGGAAGCGCCCTATGCACAGGCATTCGCCAACTGGACGTCCCAGGCGGTACTGGGCGGCGACATCGATGCGCTGCTGCATTACCGCGCGCAAGCGCCGTCCGCCGAGCGCGCTCATCCCACCGAGGAACATTTCCTGCCCCTGGTGGTGGCCGCGGGCGCGGCGGCCGAAGGCGAACAAGCGCAGTTGCTTCCCGGCGGCATGACCTACGGGGTGCTGGCGATGGATTCCTATGCCTGGGGCCTGCCCCTTCCCGAGGCTGCTTGAGCCACAATGGCCGCCACCGCCGTATCGCGGCGTTCATGGCGAGTCGATGAAGGGAAGGAAGTGGATACAGGTGGGCCTGGCGCTGGCATTACTGGCGCTGGCCATCGGCACCCTGGTGCATCTGTCCAGGACCATGTCCTGGGCGAGCCTCCAGAAGGCCTTCGCCGATACCTCGTGGTCGAGCATGCTGATCGCGCTGGGCGCCACGGTGGCAAGCTTCACGGTGCTTGCGATGTACGAGCGCTACGCCACGCAGGCGGTGGTTCCCGGACGCATCCCGCTGGGCCAATCGCTCTCGGTGGGCTGGATGGCCCATGCACTGTCGAACACGCTTGGCTTCCATGCATTCACCGGCGGTGCCGTGCGCTACCGCGCGTACAAGGCGCGCGGACTCAATGCGATCGACATCGGCAGCATCGTCACCCTGGTCGGCATCAGCGTCGGGCTGGGTTCGGGCGGCCTGCTGGCGATCACCATGATCATCGCGCCGGAAGATCCCTGGACCCACCGCGTGGCCGGAGCGATCATCGCCGTTGCCCTGCTTGCCACCATCTGGTGGCTGCCCGCGGCCAGCGGCAAGAAACCGTTCCGCCACGTCACGGTACCCCGCATCCGCCGCAGCTGGCTTGCACAACAGCTGGTGTTGGGGCTCGTCGAAGCAACGGCCGCGGCGATCGCCTTCTACATCCTGCTGCCCGAAGGCGCGGTGCCCAGTTTCACCGGCCTGGTGCCGGTGCTGGTGATCGGCGTGCTGATCGGCATCATCAGTCATTCGCCTGGCGGCCTTGGCGTGTTCGAGGCCACCGTGCTCGCGGCCTTGCCCTCGGTACCGGGCGAGGAAGTGCTCGCCGCGCTGGTGCTCTACCGCCTGATCTACAACCTGCTTCCGTGCGCCGCCGCAGTGCTGGTGTTCAGCTGGCAATACTTCCTGCGCAAGCGCCTGGCCAACCAGGCGGCGCCGGGAGAGGCATAAACGCCGGGCAAGGGACGGCTAGTTCGACGGCGGATAGGTCCGCAACAGGCGCCTTTGGCGAAGGAACAGTGATGCAAGCCTGCGCCCGCTTACCGGGGCGTTGCCACGGGCACGGGCCATGGCACCCAGGCGAAACAGCATCCTTTGCTTGGCGAAGACGATGCGATAGACGTCGGCGATGCCATAGCGTGGATCCCACGCATGCACGGCCTCGGAACCTGCACCGTTGACCTCCATGATGGTGAAGTCCCCCGCGGCCAGCGCCGCCGGTGTGGCGTAGCGGACATCAAAACGTCCGACGTGGAAATCGCCCATGTCCCGGGCAATCGCGTCAACCTTCGCATCCAGTGCCGCCGTGCGCAGCCGGGTGCCGTCTTCATAGCCGCCGCCTACCCGCGTGGAGGCAACCGTTGCCACGCGTACCATCTCGCCCACTGCGGGAACGTACCGGGGATCGAATCGTGCAGCGTGCTTGGAGTCGTGCATACCGCGCCGCGCACGGGCATCACGGCGCACAAGGGTCCCCATGTCGTCCATGCCGTTGCCGATGACGCTTGGAAATGCACGCAGCAGGATGGCCACGAGTCCACCGCTCGATTGCCCCGGTTCGCGCACATAGAACAATCCCGCTTCGCCGGGTTCGTCCAGGTACCGTTGCAGGATGAAATCCTCGCCCGTGGGAAAACGCGCCAGGTAGTCGGCAAGCGCCGATGCGTCATCGATGCGCCGTACGCCGAATCCGCACCAGCCGATCTCCGGCTTGGCAACCACCGGATAATCCAGGCCTACCTCGCCGAACCTTGCCTCAAGGCCCCCTGCGTCGCACCCAGGGAGCTTTGTGCAGCTGATGAATGGCGCAGTTGCGGCCGTGGCGACCGCTCCCATCGCACGAAAATATTCCGACTTGCCTTCGCCGATCAAGCCACCGGCGGTAATGCCCGGGTTGAGCGCCGAAGGCAATGTCAGGCTTCGATATCCGATGCCGAGCCAAAACCACTGCACCACCATCGGCACCAGGTTCAGCCACTTGGGCAATCGCTCGAAGCGGCCGACCCGCGGCCTTGTTCCCAGAGGCCGCGCCAGGCGATCGACAACCTCAGTCATGGTCGCGCACCAGGTAGTCGATCGGCTTATAGGCGAAGTTGTTCGACTGTCCGGCCGAACATGCGGTGAGTCCCACGATAAGGTCCATCCGTGCCTCGAAGACGGTGCAGTCGCCGGCGCGGCTGAGCGGTGGTTCCACCGTGATGGTGCCATCGGCATGCACCGGGACATTCATGAAAACATTGAAGGCCACCGGGATCTGGTCGCTGCCGATGCCATAAGGCGCCAGGGCATCGGCAAGATTGCCGAAGCACCCGCGGTGCGGCTCGGTATCGCCGTAGAGCTTGCGGAACATCTCCGCCGAGCATGGCGTCAACAGGAAATCGTGCCTACCCACGTGGTCCTCGCCGATACGGAACATCGCCCGGCTGCGGTTGGAATAAAGGTCGTCCCCGGTGGAAAGGTAGATTTTCCCCGCATAGTCGATGCTCCGGCCCGAGGAAATAACCTCCCGGGGATCGTCCAGGTTGAAGGCCACCAGGTCCGCCACCTGCTCGCCAAAGGGATCGGTTATCACCAGCCGCTGGCCGGCCTTCATCGGGAACGCAACGCCGCTACGTGGGGGGATACGGGGCATGAATTTCCTGTGATGGGGGATTCACCTTTGGATGCTAGGAGCATCGGGTGCAACTCCCTGTGAAAAAAAACGGGCGCCCGAAGGCGCCCGCTGCGATATTCCTTTATCCGTTCCCATCCATGGGGCCCAGGCATCCGTGCCAGGGCGCTTCCCAGGGCGACGTTCAGTCACCCAAAACCACGCCTACGCCCATCCGGAAGATCGGCGAGTCACCCGCCGCGGCCGACATGCCGGCGTTGAAGTTCACCCGGCCCGAATCGTTCCAGCGCGACACGCCCACGCCCAGCGCGGACTCACCGCGATAGTTGGCGACACCGGCATTGAGCACCGTCTTGCCAGGCATGTAGGGCGTGACGTTGATCAACGCAGCCGAAGCGGCGATGCCACGGTTGGCCTGGCGCTGCACCTCGCCGATCCGGCGGTTCACGCCGTCGAAGCGATCGTCGGTGTAACGGTTGGCCGTGGCCAGCGCATCCTGCACCTGGCCCCAGTTGGCAGCGTCGGTACGCTGTGTACCGGCCGCTACGTTGGAGATCTGGCGCTCCGCACCCGCCGAGCCCACCGACACTGTGTCGGCACGATCAGCCACGGACCCGGCACCGATGGCCACCGAATTGTCGGCCGTGGCCGAGGCGCCGGTGCCGGCAGCAACGCTGTCCTTGCCGGTCGCGGAGGCAGGGCCACCGTCACCGTTGGCGGCGAACGCCGGATCGCGACCTTCACCCGGTGCCGGCGACGGCGTAACCGGAACGTTGACGGGCGCGCCGTTCTCGACGTTGGTCACGCGGTCACCCAGCTTGACCACCTGGTCCTGAAGGATCCACAACTGGCTGCCGTTGACGGCGTCGGTGCTGGTGGCCGAAACGAGGCCGGCCATGACGTTGGTCAGCTTGGTGCCGCCCAGGCCACCAAAGGTGACCGAGCCACGGTTGGAGCCCGCGTCATAAACCACCGCGTCGAGCGTGCTGCCGTCGCCACCGACCAGGCCTGCCTTCTTCAGCTGAGCCAGGTTCACCGCATCGGTGTCTTCCTTGCCTTCGGCCACGTTGATGATCTGGCGCTCATTACCCTTCGAACCCACCGAGACGGCGTTGGCGCGGTCGGCCACGGAACCGGCGCCCAGGGCCACGGCATTGGCGGCCGTCGCCTGGCTGCCCGCACCGATCGCCACCGAGCGGCTGCCTGTATTGATGGCATCGTCGCTGCCGTCCATGGCGCCATCGGCCTTGAAGTAACGCGTATCGCCCGCGCTGGCCTTGCCGATTTCGTCGCGCAGCTGCGCCACGTTCACCGCATCGGTGTCGTCCGCACCCGTGGACACGCCCTTGAGCTGACGCGTGCCGCCGGTACCGGTGAAGTCAACGACCGGACCACCGGTCGCCGCCGCCACCGTCACGGCCGCATTCGCACCGGACTGCTGGACCAGGCCCACCGAACCGTTGTTGATACGGTCGCCCAGGTCGATGATGTCACCCTCGTTCTTGGTCACGCGTCCATCGATGTTGGTGATGTTGGTTTCAGCGGTGGTCACGCGGCCGTCAATATGGGTGATGTTGGTTTCGGCACCCGTCACACGGTCGCCGATGGTGACGATGTCGCCTTCATTACGGGTAACACGGCCATCCAGGTTGACGATATCGCCTTCGCTCTTGGTGACGCGCCCATTGGTCGCGAACAACTGCGAGCCATTCACCGCCTCGGTGCTCGTCGACGACAGCTCGCCTTCGGCCACGCCCGCCAGCTTGCGTGCGCCATCCGTGCCGGCGAAATTCACCCGCCCGCCGTCCGTACCCGCGGCCACGGTGATGTCGCGGCTGGTCGCATCCTGCTGCACCAGGCCGATCGAACCGCTGCCCAGCTGGTTGCGGATGTCGACGATGTCGCCTTCGTTGGTCGTCACGCGGCCGTCGATGTTGGTAATGTTTGTTTCGGCACCCGTCACGCGGTCACCGATGGTGACGATGTCGCCCTCGTTCTGGGTGACACGGCCATCCAGATTGACGATATCGCCTTCGCTCTTGGTCACGCGCTCATTGGTCGCGAACAGCTGCGAGCCATTCACTGCCTCGGCGCTCGTCGACGACAGCTCGCCATCGGCCACACCCACCAGCTTGCGTGCGCCATCCGTGCCGGAAAAATTCACCCGGCCGCCGTCCGTGCCCGCGGCCACGGTGATATCGCGGCTGGCCGCATCCTGCTGCACCAGGCCGATCGAACCGCTGCCCAGCTGATTGCGGATGTCGACGATGTCGCCTTCGTTGGTCGTCACGCGGCCGTCGATGTTGGTGATGTTGGTTTCGGCACCCGTTACGCGGTCGCCGATGGTGACGATGTCACCCTCGTTCTTGGTCACCCGACCGCCGATCGAGGTCAAGGTGGTATCGACCGCGCCCAGCGCATCACCGACATTGTCGTGCGTGGCGCCCTGCACCGAATAGCTCGGCTTGGTGATCGTGCCATCGGCATTCACCGTCACGCCGCCGCCCAACGCGGCAGCCACGCCTCCGGCCGTATTCTTCAGCTGGCTCAGGTTCACCGCATCGGTGTCTTGCGTGCCGGCGGCAAGATTGACGATCTGTCGATTGGACGCGGCGCCGTTTCCGACGGCGACCGCATTTGCACGATTGGTCGTTGCCCCTGCACCCAGGGCCACGCTGCCTGTGGCCGAAGCCGACAGGGTAGCTCCGCTGCCGATCACGACGCTCTTCTGGGCATCAGTCTTCGCAACATGACCGATCGCCACCGCCTCTTGTGCCCTGGCTTCGGCAGCATTACCGAAAGCATTGGTGCCTACGGCGCTCGCGACGGAGCTATTACCCACAGCATTACTGTTGTTACTGGTTACTTTGGCGTTCGCTCCAATGGCATTGGAGAATGACCCGATGGTGACTGAGGCGCTGTTACCGATCGCCACGCTGCTACCCGTGCTAGCTGCAGCGCGAGTACCAAGAGCCACAGCGCTATCGCCGCTGGCCACTGCGTCGGTGCCGACCGCGGTAGCGCGTGTAGCCGTGGCAGATGAACCGCCACCCAGGCTCAATGCGTAGTCCTTATCAGCCTTGGCGTTGTAGCCCATGGCGATGGTATTGCCGCCGGCCGTGTTGGCCCCGCGACCGATGGCGATGTCGGACACACCCGTCGCCGTGGCGCCGTTGCCGATGGCGGTCGAAAAGGTGGTGGTCCCGGCCCTGCCAGCGACCGCCCCGTTGCCAATGGCCACGTTGTTATCGCTACCAAAGTCGTTGCCGCCCCCGCCAGCGAAAAACGGCGTCATCAGCTGCTCCGACGAGGTCGGCACGCAGCCGGTTTCGTGCGGATCTTCGCCAGCCACGCACGAGGGCATGGTGACGTCGGCGGCGTAAACGCTGGGCACGCCCATGCCCGCCATCGCGCCGACAACGGCGAGCGACAGCATGGCGGTCTTCAGGGAGGACTTCTTCTTGCGGCCCTTGGCCAGCTCAGAGGCAACGACCCACTTACCCAGGGTCACGTTCCAGACGATGCGATAGATGGTGTTCATGATGGTTATTCCCGATTGCGATGAATGTCGTGCGCTGCACGGCGCACTGGCAATTCACAAGGGGGAGTCCGTCCTGGACGCCGGGGGTGCGCATGGGCCGGTTCAAATCCAGAGAGCCGGTTGATCCCATGTACTTGCGAAGGCGTCCGGCAGGGCAAAGACCCTGTCGGCGAACGCATCCTCTCCGGCGGGCGCCAGGGGCGACATGGAAGGATTCTCAAACTCCTCCAGTAACGAAAATGGGCCGGCGAGAATGCCTCGCCGGCCCACATTTAACCATTTAAATCAGTTACTTAATGAAACTATCCGTGATTGGAATTTTTCTCAATCCGAGCGCCTGGAACGCACATAATCGAAGATCTGGGCGTCGCTGGTGAGCCCCAGCTTGCGCATCGCACTGGTCTTTTGCTGGCTCACCGTGGACATCCCGCGCGAGGTGGAGCGGGCAATCTCGGTAACGCTCATGCCTTCGCTGAAGAGCTTCAGGATCTCCAATTCGCGCGGGGAGAGGTCCTCCAGCGCCGCTACCCGGATATCCATGGACCGCCGCTTGCCGGCCAGGGCGTCGACGTTCCTGCTGAGGTAGCGGTCACCGCGTTGGGCAGCCAGGATCGCCTGCGGGATTTCATTGACGTCGCTGGTCTTGTCGACCAGGCCGATCGCCCCGGCATCGATCATCTCCCGGTAAAGCGCGGCATTCATCACCGCGGTGACCACCACGATGGGCAGGTCCGGCCATGCGGCACGGATGTCATCGAGCAGGCCCAGGCCGTCGCGATGACCCTCTCCCGGCATACGGTAGTCCGTCACCAGGACATCGCAGGGCGTATGTGTGAGCAGTTCGAGCAGGCCCTGGGGCGTGGTGGCCTCGCCCACCACCTGGCCCACCCCGGCCTGGCGAATGGCAACGCTGATGCCAGCCAGGATCACTGGGTGGTCATCAGCCACGATGATCCGGATATCCATATTTTCCCCCGATCGGGCATTCTCAGGTGGGCCGTGTCACCCCGGCTGGGGGAGATTGTGCGCCCCTGCAACATGTACCTTCCAGCGAAGCAATCTCAAAACACCCATCCTGTAGCGGGCAGTGGTCGCTTTCGAAAGGAAAAACAAAGCGCCGCTTCCTAATATTTCGTAGATTATCCGGGCAGATGCCCATGGAGCTTGCCAAGGTGTCTGAAGATAATCGCCAGGCGCTCTGGCAGCGCTTTCGTCCGCTGGTCTGGCTGGGCGTATGTTTCCTGCTGATCCAGCTGGTTATTCGCATCGTGCTGCTGGTGGCGGCGCGCACCGATGTGTCGGCAGGGTCCTGGCCCCGGGTGTTCGGCCTGGGCCTAGGCTACGACCTCATCGTGTTCCTCTACCTGGCCTGGCCGGTACTGCTTTATTTATGGCTGGTGCCGCGGCGGGTGTACCTGACGGCCGTACAGCGCTGGCTCACCCTCGTCTTCAGTTTTATATGGCTCTACACACTGATGTTCATCGCCCTGTCCGAATGGACATTCTGGGGCGAGTTCGCCACGCGCTTCAATTTCATCGCCGTGGACTACCTCATTTATACCACCGAGGTGGTGGGCAACATCCGTGAGTCGTACCCCGTGGTCCGCTGGATGACCGAGCTGGCGATCGTGGCGCTGGTGGTGATATGGCTCACCCGCCGCGCGCTCGCCCCGCGCGACGACGGCAGCCGTTTCGGGGCGCGGAGCCTGGTGGTACTGGCGTGGCTCGCCGCCACCGTGGCGGTGTCCTTTGGCGTGACTTCCGCCGCAAAGAACACCTCCGGCAATGCCTACGTCGATGCCCTGTCGGGCAACGGCATCTACGAGTTCGTTGCCGCCTTCCGCAACAGCCGGCTGGACTACCCGCACTTCTACAAGACCCTGCCCGATGCGGAGGTCGCCGCCACCCTGCGCCAGCAGCTGAAAACACCCGACGCTGAGTTCGTCTCGAGCGACCCGAACGACATCACCCGCAAGATCACCCACGCAGGTCCCGAGAAGCACTTGAACGTGGTGCTGATCAGCGTGGAGAGCCTATCGGGCGAATACCTGCGCTCGCTGGGCGGCACGCGGGACGTCTCGCCCAACCTCGACGCGCTGTCGTCGCAAAGCCTGTTCTTCACCAATCTCTACGCCAATGGCACGCGCACGGTGCGCGGCCTGGAGGCACTGACCCTGAGCGTGCCGCCGACGCCGGGTGATTCGCTGGTGAAGCAGAAAGGCAACGAGAACCTGCATTCGCTGGCCGACATCTTCAACGAGCGCGGCTATGAGTCGAAGTTCGTCTACGGTGGCTACGGCTACTTCGACAACATGAACTACTTCTTCGCCAACAACGGCTACGGCGTGGCCGACCGCACGGCGATCGGCAAGGACATCACCATCCACAGCGAGAATGTCTGGGGCGTGGCCGACGAAGACCTCTACACCCTGGCCTTGCAGCAGATGGACAAGGCGCAGGCCGACGGCAAGCCGTTCTTCCTGCATATCATGACCACGTCCAACCACCGGCCCTTCACCTATCCCGAAGGCCGTGTACAGGGCAAGCAGGGCACGCGCACCGGTGCGCTTCGCTACAACGACTGGGCCATCGCCGACTTCATCAAGCGCGCCCGTGCCAAGCCCTATTTCGACGACACGGTGTTCGTGATCACCGCCGACCATTGTGCCGCCAGTGCGGGCAAGAGCTCGATCCCGGTGAACCGCTACCACATCCCGCTGTTGATCTACGCGCCGAAGTGGATCACGCCGCGCCACGAAGACCGCCTGATGTCGCAGATCGACATCGGCCCCACCCTGCTGGGCCTGCTCAACTTCAGCTACACCAGCCACTTCTTCGGCTACGACCTGATGGCGCTCGAGCCCGGCCGCGAGCGCGCCTTTCCCTCCACCTACCAGAAGCTGGGCTATATCCACGGCGACCGAATGACCGTGCTCTCGACCCAGCAAAGCGTGGAACAGGTCAATCCGGACTTCCGCACGGGTGAAGCCACCGCCGTGCAGGCGGTGAACCAGGAGGACGTGACCAACGCGATCGCGGCCTACCAGGGCGCGGCGGAAATGTTCAAGGACGGCCGGATGCGTCACAAGCCTTGATAGCAGCCGGCTCAAGGCCTATCTATGCTTGAGCCGTGACCCATCCTTCCACCCAGCTCGAAGCCTTCATCGACCGCCACCCGCGCCTGCTGGTCCTTACCGGCGCAGGGTGCAGCACCGATTCGGGCATTCCCGATTACCGCGACGCGGACGGCGCCTGGAAGCGCAAGCCGCCGGTGACCTTCCAGGCTTTCACCGGCAACGACACCACGCGGCGCCGTTATTGGGCACGAAGCCTGGTGGGCTGGCGCTACTTCGGCATGGCCGAGCCCAACGCCACGCACCGGGCGCTGGCAAGGCTGGAAGAACACGGCAAGGTGAGCCGACTGGTCACCCAGAACGTCGACCGCCTGCACCAGAAAGCCGGCAGCCGCGATGTGGTGGATCTCCACGGCCGGCTGGATATCGTGCGTTGCCTGGCTTGCCGGCATTCGATGAGCCGGGACGGCTTCCAGGCGGAGCTTGAATCATTGAACCCGGATTGGGTTTCCCTCGACGCGCTGCGCGCGCCCGATGGCGACGCGGACCTGGAAGGCCTGGACTTCGATGCTTTCGCCATTCCGCCCTGCCCCCATTGCGGCGGCATGCTCAAACCCGACGTGGTGTTCTTCGGCGAGAACATCCCCCGGCCTTGGGTGGACGACGCGCAGGCGGGGCTCGATGCCGCCGATGCGGTGCTGGTGGTGGGCTCGTCGCTGATGGTTTATTCCGGATACCGGATCGTGCTGCAGGCCGCGCGGCGAGGGATTCCTGTTGCGGCGCTCAACCTTGGGCGTACCCGGGCCGATGAACTGCTCAGCCTGAAGGTGGAGGCGCCCTGCCGGGAAGGCCTCTCTTTCCTGATGAATTAGTTATTTTATTCAACGTCTTGCCCGAAAGAACTCACGTAACATCGCGGATGCTTCCTCCGCCAGGATGCCGCCCTCCACGGTGACGCGGTGGTTGTGGCGCTCCGATACCAGGGTGTCGAACACGCTGCCGGCCGCACCGGTCTTCGGGTCGGTGGCGCCGTAGACCACCCGCGCCACCCGGGCGTGGACGATGGCCATCGCGCACATCGCGCAGGGCTCGAGCGTTACGTAAAGCGTGGAGCCGGGGATTCGGTAATTGGCGAGCTTGCGGCCGGCGCTGCGCAGGGCTTCGATCTCGGCGTGCGCCGTGGGGTCGTGGGTGACGATGTTACGGTTCCAGCCCTCGCCTACGGCTTCGTCGTTGAGGACAAGGACGGCGCCTACGGGGACTTCGCCCTCGGCATCGCGTGCGTGTTCGGCCAGGGAAAGGGCGCGGCGCATCCAGGATTCATCGTTGAGCATGCGCGGATGATAAGAGCGATCGCCTCGTAAGTGGGGTCAGAGTAATTACTCTGACCCCGGCATCGCTGGACGCATCGCTTTTAGCTGGCGGCGATGTTGGGTTTGTCGGTGGAGGCTGGGGTGTCGCCCAGGAGTCTGGCGACGATGCCGCCGAGCATGCCGCCGACGATGGGAGCGACCCAGAACAGCCAGAGTTGTCCGACGTAGGCGCCGCCGGCGAACAGGGCCGGGCCGGTACTGCGGGCGGGATTCACCGACGTGTTGGTCACGGGGATGGCGATCAGGTGAATCAGCGTCAGGGCAAAACCGATCGCGATCGGTGCGAAACCGCCGGGCGCCGTCGGTGCGGTCGATCCCATGATCACCAGCAGGAAGAAGAAGGTGGCCACCACTTCCACCAGCAGGCAGGCCAGCAGGCTGTAGTGGCCGGGGCTCAAGTCACCGTAGCCATTGGAGGCGAAGCCGCCGGTTTCGAAGCCGGGCTTGCCGCTGGCGATGAGATACAGCACCCCCGCCGCCACGACCGCCCCGACCACCTGGGCCACGATGTAGGGAAGAATGTAGCTGGCGGGAATCCGGCGACCCGCCCACAAGCCCAAGGTCACGGCGGGATTGAAGTGGCCGCCGGAAATGGCACCCACGCCGTACGCCATGGTCATCACCGTCAAGCCGAAGGCCAGGGCCACGCCCGCAAAGCCGATGCCCAGTTGCGGAAACGCTGCGGCCAGCACCGCGCTACCGCAACCACCGAAGGTCAACCAGAACGTGCCGAGGAATTCGGCACCCAAGCGCTTGGACATCCCCATGGTGAATCCTCAGAAAGTGGCGGCGGCCGGAGGCGGCCATCGCCCAGGTAAAGAGGCTCCGGGGAATTTACCCCCTCATGAATAGGGGAGACACCGTGACGAAAGTTGTAGGGGATCGCCTACTTAATCCTCCACGCTGGGCGGCGATGGTTCCCCTGAAGTAACCAGGGATGGTGTACCTGCCTTCTTGTTGGCCATGGGATGCTCTTCTACGATTTACTGGTTACTAATAGAGACCACCCTTTCCCCCTGGAGACCGTCCCATGAAAATCGCCATCATCGGCGCCACCGGCAATATCGGCAGCCGCATCCTTGCCGAGGCCGTGCACCGAGGCCACGTCGTTACCGCGCTCGCACGCAATCCGTCCAGATTCCAGGGCCAGGCACTTGTCACGCCCGTGCCCGTGGATGTCACGAACCCCGATGCGCTTATCCGATCGCTGCAGGGGCACGATGCCATCGTCAGCGCCTTGCACTTCGACGGCACCGATGCGCAAAGCCTGATCCACGCCGTGCGCGCCTCGGGCGTGAAGCGCCTGCTGGTGGTGGGCGGCGCTGGCAGCCTTGAGGTTGCCCCTGGCAAGGTACTGGTGGAACAGCCCGGCTTCCCGGCCGAGTACAAAAACGAAGCCACGGCCGGCAGGCATTTCCTGGACACTCTGCGCGGGGAGAATTTGCTCGAATGGACCTTCATCAGTCCATCGGCACTGTTCGTGCCCGGCGAGCGCACTGGGCACTTCCGCCTGGGCACAGATACCCTGCTCCACGACGCGGACGGCAAGAGCTGGGTGTCGTATGAAGATTTCGCCATCGCCATGCTTGATGAAATCGAACATCCCGCGCACGTCCGGCAGCGTTTCACCGTCGGTTACTAGGTACGTGGATTGGCTATCCTGGGTCGATCACTTCGATCCAGGGGAGTCCCCATGATCCGTCACCGCCGCCACCGCATCCGGTGCAAGGCCATCGCCCTCGCCGCCGCCATGGCGTTCAACGTGTCATGGCCGGTCCAGGCCGCATCGCCCGGCAACGACGCCAGCGAACGTGCGCACGCGCTGGTGGCCCGCATGACACTGCCTGAAAAGATCGCCCAGTTGCAGAATGCGGCACCTGCCATCCCGCGCCTTGGCGTACCCGCCTACGACTGGTGGAACGAGGGCTTGCACGGACTTGCCCGCAGCGGACCGGCCACGGTGTTTCCGCAGGCCATCGGCCTTGCCGCCAGCTGGAACCCATCGCTGATGCAGGAAGTGGGCGGCGTGGTGGCTCGCCAGGCCCGCGAGCGCTACACGGCGATCGGTGCTGGCCGCGATCATCCGCGTTACCAGGGGCTGACGATCTGGTCGCCGAACATCAATATCTTCCGCGACCCTCGCTGGGGCCGCGGGCAGGAAACCTACGGTGAGGATCCTACCCTCACCGCCACGCTCGCCCGCGGATTCATAGACGGACTGCAAGGCAGCGATCGGCTGCACCCTACGGTGATCGCCACGCCGAAGCATTTCGCCGTGCACAGCGGACCCGAACCCGGCCGCCATGGCTTCAACGCCGATCCATCGCCGCATGATCTTGAAGACACCTACCTGCCCGCGTTTCGCGCGGCGATCGTCGATGCGCATGCCGGATCTGTGATGTGCGCGTACAACGCCATCGGCGGCACGCCCGTCTGCGCCCTGCCCTGGCTGCTCGGTCAGCGGCTGCGCAACGACTGGCACTTCCAGGGTTACGTGGTATCCGATTGCGACGCCATCGACGACATGACCCAGTTCCACCACTACCGCCCCGACAACGCAGGCTCCGCAGCCAGCGCCTTGCAGGCCGGGACCGACCTTGACTGCGGCAATGCCTATGGCGCCTTGGCCAAGGCCGTAGCCGAGGGCAAGGTCGACACGCGCAGCATCGATACCGCGGCCGAACGGCTTTTCGCCGCACGCATTCGCTTGGGGATGTTCGACCCGCCCACGCAGGCATGGCGGTCAGGCACGACCGAGACCGCGGCCGACCGCCAACTCGCCTTGCGCGCGGCGCTGCAGTCCATCGTCTTGCTGAAGAACGACCACGATGCACTTCCATTGAAGACGGGTACCCGCATCGCCGTGATCGGACCCAATGCGGACGCGCTTGATGTATTGGAAGCCAACTACCACGGCACCGCCCGGAACCCGGTCACGCCATTGGCCGGCCTGCAGGCGCAGTTCGGCAAGGCCAACGTCCGCTACGCCCAGGGATCGACGCTTGCCCCGGGTGTCGCGGTGGCCGTGCCCTCCACCGCGCTACGCGATGCAACCGGTGAAGGCGCCGCGGGCCTGCGCGGGGAATACTTCGCCACGCATGATTTCACGGCCACGCCGGTGGCAGTGCGCACCGATGCCACCATCGACCTTGACGTAGACCATGCCCCACCCGCGGTGGGACTGCCCACCGAAGGGTATGCCGTGCGCTGGTCGGGCGACCTGCTACCGCCCGGGCCGGGCGACTACACCCTGCACGTGATGGTGGACCGCTGTTACGACTGCCAAACGCACGACAAGCTTCGCTTGTATGTCGATGACCACTTGCTCACGGAGCTCAAGCCCGACGGCGATACCGCAGCCGCCACCTTGCACGTCGCCGACATGCACGCGCGACGCCTGCGCCTGGAGTGGGAACATGGCCAGGATGAAGGCATCCACCTGCAATGGAGCGCCCCGCCCGATGCGCAGTTGCTCGAGGCGAAGCGCGTGATGGACGGCGTCGACGCCGTGGTGGCCTTCGTCGGCCTGTCGCCGGGCCTGGAGGGTGAAGAACTGAAAGTGGACGTCCCGGGCTTCGCCGGTGGCGACCGCACCGACCTTGAACTACCCGCCCCGCAACAACGCCTGCTGGAAACCGCCGCTGCCAGCGGCAGGCCCCTGGTGGTAGTGCTGATGAGCGGCAGCGCCGTGGCCTTGAACTGGGCCAAGGCGCATGCCGATGCGATCATCGTGGCCTGGTATCCCGGCGAGGAAGGCGGCACCGCGATCGCACGCACGCTCGCCGGCATCGCCAATCCCGCGGGCCGCCTGCCGGTAACGTTCTATCGCAGCGTCGGGGATCTCCCCGCGTTCACCAACTATGCGATGAAGGGAAGGACGTATCGGTATTTTTCCGGGGAACCACTTTACGCTTTCGGTGACGGCCTGAGTTACACCCGGTTCGTCTATGATGCGCCCGCGCTTTCAACGGTTCACGTGAAGGCCGGGCAACCGCTGGATGTGAGCGTGACCGTACATAACACTGGGACACGTGACGGCGAAGAAGTGGTCCAGGCGTATCTGGCCTACCTCGGCACCACGGACACACCGCACCGGGCACTGGTCGGCTTCCAGCGTGTTTCCATCGCCGCAGGTAAAAGCCGCGTGGTGCACCTATCGATCAGCCCGCGTGCCCTGAGTCTGGTCGACGCCAAGGGTGAACGCCGCATTCGTCCGGGCCGTTACCAACTGTATGTCGGTGGGTCGCAACCGAAGCCTGGCGAACTTCCGAACGACTTCACGATCACCGGCGAGGCCCCTCTTCCGCGCTGACAGCCCCCGCTTGTTTGAGATCACGAACTTTGCTGCCGGAAGAGCGCATCGCGGCGGCCGAATTCCCACGGCAATAAACAATTCCTCATTTTTTTCGTCGATCGCTGTAGGAATCCTTGATGCCCGTCTGCCCCGGCCATAGATGTTCCCTGCCAGAGGCATACAACGAAGGTGAGACGCTCATTGTCGAGCCTTGCCTCGCCTAACGATCAGGAGAACTTCCCATGTCAGACTTAGTCAAAATCGTCCGTTTTCATCAAACCGGCGATGCCGATGTTCTTCAGATCGATGAGCTTCCGCTTCCGCAGCCGGGCGCGGGCGAAGTTCGACTTCGCGTGAAGGCCATTGGCCTCAATCGCGCCGATATCATGTTCCGGGAAGACAAGTATTTTATCTCCCCGGTCCTACCCTCCAAACTCGGCTACGAGGCATCGGGCATCGTCGAGGCCGTCGGCCCGGATGTTGATCCGTCCCTCGTTGGCAAGGTGCGCTCGACCGTCCCTATCCATCCCTATGGAACCTACGGCGAAGTGGCGATCGTGCCGGTTGCCGCACTGGCCGCGTATCCGGAGAATTTGTCTTTCGAGGAAGGCACCAGCATCTGGATGCAATACATCACCGCTTATGGCGCCCTGGTCCGTAACGGACAGGTCGCCAAGGGCGATTATGTCGTGGTGTCCGCCGCCTCAAGTTCCGTCGGCATGGCCGCCATCCAGATTGCCAAGGCCGAAGGCGCCGTGGTGATCGCAACGACCCGTGGCGTGACCAAGAAAGATGAGCTTCTTGCCGCCGGCGCGGACCATGTCATCGTCACCGATGATGAGAAAGACATCGCCGGGCGCATCCTCAAGATCACCCACGGCGTCGGCGCGAAGATCATCTTCGATCCCATCGCCGGGCCGGGCATCCTTGAATTCGCCAAAGCGACAGCGAAGGACGCGCTCATCATCGTCTACGGCGCTCTTTCTCCTGAGCCAACGCCTTTTCCGCTGTTCGAATCATGGGGCCAAGGCGCGCAGCTCAAGCCGTTCTCGGTGAAAGGCTATGTCCTCATGGAGATCACCAACGACCCCGAAGCACTCAAGCAGGCCGTGAAATATATCTACGAGAAGCTGGAGAGCGGCGCCCTGAAGCCTCGCATCGACCGGACCTTTTCACTGGCCCAGGTCGTCGACGCGCACCGCTACATGGAAAAAGGCCAGCAGATCGGAAAGATCGTCATCACGGTCTGAATGTGTCCGATTCTGTATCAGCTGTTCTCGGGGAAATCCGACCGCTCATAGAGCGGTCGGATTTCGATTTCGCTCGGTCCCGGCATCGGATTGGGGCAGCGCTTCACCCAGGACACGGCCTCGTCCAGGTCCTTGACCTTCCATAACCAGAAGCCAGCAACCAGCTCGCGGGCCTCGGCGAATGGTCCATCGATGACGGTACGGCCGGGGCCGTCGAATGCAACGCGCTTGCCTTGCGAGGAGGGTTTCAGGCCCTGGGCAATGGGCATGTCACCGGCAAAAACCATGATGCCGGCATCGATCAGCTCCTGATTGAACCTGTCCATGGCCTCCATCATCTGGCTGGTCCATGGCTCCGGGAAATGACCCTTCTCGCTGTCTTCGGTCGCTTTGACGAATACCATCACGTACATCGCGTTTCTCCTGTGCGGAAGTAGGTCGCCCTAGGGGGCTGGTACTGATACGTCGAACGAACGCCTGGGAAATCGACAGGGTCCCGGAATTTTTTATTTCAACCAACCAGCTGCCACGTACGCAGGACCTCATGACGTGAAAACCCGAAGTAGCTCTTGACCAAGGCGAACTCCCGGACCTGAAAGCCGACCGGCTCAATCCGGGTTCTTCCCAGACGGTGCTTCTCGTCATAGCACAAGGTCATATGTGGCTCGTAGGCACGCGGTGGCGCAAAGCCACGATCGGCCATGGCGCAGCCCAACGCCATGCGCAGGCCGCGGACCTCATCCAGGCCTTCGCCTCCCAGCAGCACGAGCGGGCCACTGGGGCCCGAAAACGTCATGGCGGCCTCGAAACGAGCCTCCATGACGGGAAAGGAAACCGCGTCGGCGGCGCGGCAAGCCGCATCCACCAAGTCGTCGTGCACATCATTCCCTACCAGCTCAAGGGTAATGTGCAAACGTTCAGCATCGATCCGTTTGCCCGAGACGCCATGACTTGAGAGCAATGTCTCGGCGAACGCACGAATGCGCCGTGCGTCCTCGATCGCAGGCCGCAACGCGAAAAACCAGGTGTGCAGTAAGGGCTGGCCCGGCTTGCGCGCGTCCTGGCCACTCGTCGCCTGCGCTGGCGGTTCGCCAAACAGATTCTGCTGGGTCACTCCTCACTCCCGCTCATCTGGCAACACCATCTTCAATGGCCTTCTAGAATACCGCAGACAAGAAGAGCGGCCTGCCTTGCAGGCGTGCGTTACTCCAGTGCCAGAGCTATTCCGAATATGGCCTGCCCAGCTTCTGCATCATGCTGGACGACAGCTGCCTGCTGACGGTGGACGGGCATGAGGCCATCACTATCAACGCGGGCGATTTCATCCTGCTGCCCACGACGCCGGGCTTCACCCTATCCAGCTTCGTACCCGCCCCACCGGTCTACATGGACCCCAACAAGGTTGCGAGCATCCACGGCGAGCTGCGCTATGGCGAGCAGGAAGGCCCGCCGGACATGCGCTCGGCGACGGCCGAGGAAGCTTCCCCAGGATTATTGCGAGGCTTGGGGGATGAGCGATTGGCGCGCGCGTTGAAGCAGATGCATGCGCGTATCGATCATTCCTGGACCGTGGAGCAGTTGGCGAAAATCTCGGCGCTTTCCCGTTCGGCTTTCTTTGAGCGCTTTACACGCAACGAGCTTACGGTTTCGCAGATCGCTGAACGGGTGGGCTACGGGTCGACAAGTGCATTCAGCGTCGCGTTCGGCAGACATCTCGGCCAACCTCCGAGCCAGTATGCAAGGTCAAACGACGGCCTTTAGAACTCCCTCATTCCCTGCCTTGGATGGATGCGCAGCCATTACCTGATAGGTAATCGCTTTGCCTGGCGATATCCATCATCAATGTCCTGTCGCAAACATCAGACATTCGAGGAGCCGCTTCATGAGCGAGACCTACGTCATCACCTTTCAAGTTCGCCCTTCCGAGCGGTCCCGATTCCGTGCACTGCTGGACCCCGTACTCGACGCCATGCGCCATGAGGCGACGTTCGAGCATGCGGCCCTCCACGTCGATCCCGAGGACGAGAATCGCTTCCAGCTCCACGAGACCTGGGCCGACAGAACCGACGTGCTTGAGGTTCAGCTAAAGCGGCCCTACCGCGCTGCGTGGCACGCGGCGCTCGAAGAGATACTCGAACGGCCACGCGAGATTCAAATCTGGACGTTGCTGCGCGTCGATGGTTCGTAAAGCAGAGTCATTCCCACTCGATCGTGGCCGGCGGCTTCCCACTGATATCGTAAACAACGCGGGAAATACCCGGCAACTCATTGATGATACGAGTGCTTACGGTATCGAGGAACGCATACGGCAGATGCGCCCAATGCGCCGTCATGAAGTCGATGGTCTCCACCGCGCGCAGCGCGATCACCCACTCATACGCCCGGCCGTCGCCCACCACGCCCACCGAGCGCACCGGCAGGAACACGGCAAACGCCTGGCTCACCCGGTCGTAGAGGTCGGCCTTGCGTAGTTCCTGGATGTAGATGGCGTCGGCGCGCTGCAGCAGGTCGACGTATTCGGGCTTCACCTCGCCCAGCACGCGCACGCCAAGGCCGGGGC
>Ga0307510_10000259_pt1 | contig 48263 bp, 63 predicted proteins | sample 12_EM_MG_FD_207224 | JGI IMG/M metagenome (GOLD analysis project Ga0307510, IMG submission 207224) | Populus trichocarpa ectomycorrhiza microbial communities from riparian zone in the Pacific Northwest, United States - 12_EM | ecosystem: Host-associated > Plants > Roots > Unclassified | place... | reverse complement strand
TTGTTTATATGGAGCTACCTCAGAAGTGGTCCTCACATATCTCCCACAAGATGTCCGAATACCGCAAGAAGGTCGCTGCTAACCAGGATGAAGAACCACTTTTCCAACAAGATCCCACATACGAGGCGCCGAAATATATGTCACTTGCAGCCCAGTATGGGCTTCTTGATGACATGGACATTGGTGACCTGGGTCAAAGCGAACAAACAATCGATCAGGAATATCAAGCTTACGTGATGGCACCATGCTCGCCGAAGAACACTGACCCTCTCAAGTTTTGGGAGGTAGGCGGTGACACTAATGGTGCTTGAACATTACTGACAACACGTGGTAGATGCAGCGTTCGACTCTTCCAACTCTGTTTGCCATGGCAATGGACTATCTGCCCATCCAGGCATCGGCCGTTCCTTGCGAACGCATCTTTTCGTCGAGCGCCGAGACAGACACCAAGCGGAGGAACCGCATTGGTCCTCTCATGATGGAAGCGCTTCAGATGCTGAAATTCCATCTGAAGAAGTCGCGTCTAAATTTCACAGAGGCATGGGTGACGCCGGAGAACCAGATGACGAATGATGAGCCAGATGTCGACCTCCTTGCGAACTTGCTCAAAGGAGAGTATCGGAACGATTGGGATAAGATCATTCAGTTCATTAATAGCGATGAGGAGAGCTAAATCTGTTGTGTGCGCGAATTCGGGACATTGCTTGGAATCTTATTGTACAGTAGTACGCCGTTGTGGTAGCCTCCCGAAGAATTGTCAATTTTTTTTGTTATGAACTAAATTTGAAATGTAGGCGATGAAATATGGTTCAAGTATGTACAGCCGTCTTGTGTTGGAATATCCCGTCAAGCCGTGTGACCTAGGGAATAATCTCGAACTCTTGTAGAACTTGGAGCCTTGTCTTTCGCGGCAGTGCTGATCTAAGGTTGTGCTCGACCACGTCATTGTCCCCATCTTCTGGCTTTCTCCTTCATCCGCTTTTGCTCATCCCGCGCCAGCATCCCTGTGCATAACTGGCATGTCAGCCGTACTCTCCCTTCTCGTCTGTACCCGCCCTTCGTGATCCTCCTCTGGCGCGTGAGCCATCAGTAAATTTGGAAAAGTCTTACGATCCCCGACATTAATTCATTCCCCACACAGTTGCTACATGGCCGATCTTGCCAGGCACCCGCCTGGGACTGGGTTGACAGTCCTTTGCTTCACCCTCGCCTGTGCGCTCGATTTAGAACTATCGAATATGCCGGAGATTTGCATGAATGGCAATGCAAGGTTCGTCTTTGTGAAATTTGTCTCTGAGGATCTCACGCCGAGCCCTTCAAGGTTGATGATGATGGACGACGACCACCGGCGACGGACAGCGACAGCAACGACGATGACGACATGTTCGTCGCATGCACAGCACGCCGACCCCATCAAGATCAATGGCGACGGACGACGGCGGACGGCAGACGACCAGCGACACCAACCTGATAATGAAGCCACAGCAAGCGCAAGGCCCTCGCAACAGCCACGATAACCACAACAGTGCTGGCAAGAAGCGGTGGAACGTTCCCAGACTGGTGATGCCGTTGCGCGCTGCCTCATCCCGCCCTCACCTCTTCCCGCTCCGCTAGCAGGGCCGATGATCGATCTTGCAATTAAAATTACAGTCTTACTCATACGACGACTCGTGTCCATCTGCTTTGGAATCGCTCGTGTTTCGGACTCAATGGACTCCTTTCGCGCGGCCTTACTCGGAGTTTACTAACCGCGGCGTTCCCTCCATCTGCTGACCCCTTGTAATATTCTTTTATTGTTTGTAACTGACACGTTGATGTTCATTAGCGTTACTCGTCTGATCGTCCCATACTGTCTGAACCAAACGACTTGTATAGTGTGGATTATGCGGGTCCAATCAGGTGTCAAATCCTTTTTGAACTTACTTTCTCACGCCGCTGCAGCAAATGCTTACTCACCCCTTAGTTCATGCTCCATTGTTTTCCGGCATGCGTCCGCTTAACATTTGTCCGACCGTTGCCTTCCAATGAGTAAGTGCCCCTCGCCATTTCGCACTCTTTTCATGTCCTGACTGAAAAGACAGAGCATCGCACCAACGTAATTTTCGTGTCCTATTTCTCAACAGGGCTCATCGGACCCTTCCGTACCATTTTAAAGCTCAAGGACCACAAGAGCTTGCCCGATAGCGACCCCGAGTCCGGACTCGGACCACTGGCATCTCCAGCGCGGCGCTCGAAGCTTGTCGAGGTCGAAATCGTCAACACCGAGGAGACAGCATCATATGGTGGAGATGATGAAGAGTTACCCGGATTCGCTGCCAAAGCGCCAGCGGGGAAGGAAAAGGGTAAGCGTAAGGCGGCAAGGCGACCACCAGCGCAAACACCATCGTCCCAATCCGCAGTATCACCAAAGCGACCAAGCAGGCTCTACAGGAACCTCACCCCCCACCTGCGCGCTAGCTAGGAACGTACGATGCCACCAAGGAGATGCGCTTGCGGTTTCCCGCGCCGGTGGACACGATGAACTGAGACTGGCCAAGTGAGATGGTTTCTCGGGTGCGTGACGCGTATCATTAGCCCAAATCCCCGATTTTCAACTGACTTACTATTACCCTCTCAATGATTCGTATCGCCCGCCGTCGTCGGTTTTTTTCTGGCTTTTGACGAGGGCACAACAAGCGATTTTCGACGCTCATTTCATTCATGCTCGCATCACAAACGAAGGACGAGGTGACCACGCAGCTGGACAAGCTCCGCGCTGGGCTCGGAGCCACGCTCAGCCTCGAGGCTCCTCCAGCTATCGAGGAGCAGGTCATCACGACTGGCCCAGCACACACCTAGCGTGGACCAAGGCCAACGCCTCCCGCGGTTCGGCATCAAATATATAGGCACGGTCTTTCTCTGCGTCAGCGGGATAAACGGGTACCCGCACTTGTCAGCAGGGACGGTGGCAGAGGTGGGGGTGGCAGCAGGGACGGCGGCAGAGGTGGGGGCGGCAGCAGGGACGGCAGTGGCAGGCGGTGGCAGTAGTGGTAGGGTCTTAGCGTTGTTCGGACCCATGATTATAGAACCGCATCGACTTCTCAACACACTTCAGCCTTGTCATATGTTGCCCATCCCCGATACCATAGAGGGCCGATTTTATTATTATTATGAAAAATAACAGCTCAAGTCGACCATAAGTCGACTATAAGCTGCGACTGAAGTCAAGCTGCGGCTACAGGGTGAAAAGTCACGGTCAGTGAAGTCGCATCCAGAAAAAGCTGCAGCTTTTAAAGTCAGCTTGTGGCTGGTCAAGTTGTGGCAACACTAATGGAGATGTACCAAGAGCCACCCCCAGTAGAGAACACACTGGAAGACCCAGACAGTCCCATGGAGGACACGCCGCCCTTAGAGCCAGAACCAATCACTCAGTATGAACCTGACGTCCCTGGAGGACAGACACACACCTTGTCCCCAGAAGAGTCCCCTATCAAACCCTGGGAAGCCTACCTCACTCAGCCCAGTAGTCCTGTGTCCTGCAAGCACTCCCTGTCACCTACAAGTCCCTCTTCAGTACCCATACACCAACACACCAGTAGAGAAGGCAGCTATCAGTCAATCACACCTGCTGCCTTGTCGCCCATAGCCAGCACCTCGCCCCAGAGTCAGGGCTACCAGTCAACCTCCCCTGGAGGATCCGCAGACAATCCCTCATCTACGCAGAGCTCCGCAGACGATGCGGATAGCGACATGGCCCTTAATTGGGTTACCATCAATACTGACTACCTTAAAGGGTAGTTGCTTACACTAGATGCCCATTAGACCAGAATGGGCACACAGAGATCAGATCTCCTTGGATCAGCCTCAAACCTTGTGGTCATCATTGCATCATGATGACGCTTCTCTTCTTGGAATGACCTGCCACTATTGTTCGACCCTTAAGGATGGATTAGGCAACTTGTCAATCCCTCATTCGCTCTGACTCACTTTCTATTGTTCGACTCATACAGACCGCAGCACTTGTCCGCGGAACGTCATACAATACAGACAGCCCCCTCTTGACCAGAAGTACCTACCTTAGTGACCATGGCCCGTGCGCGGCCGTGCCTGTATATAAGTGCCCTGTATTTCGACAGTCAAGCCCTAAGCTTGACTTGATTCTCAATATCAATGTTCTTGAAAGCTCCCCTTGTGCCTCCCCTTTCCCTCATCTCTTACATAAGCCACTCAGAGTCGTCTCTAGCAACACTAGAGACTTCTACCTCTTCAAGTACTCACCACCAGTTCACTCTTAGTACAAGTCGTACTATCAAGGCCTGTTGAAGCCTTAACAGCACCCAACCAACTCAAGGACTGGTAGCTTGGGGCACTGGCCCAACTACTGCAGGAGGCCCTATCGCCTCACCAGGACACGTGCAGAAGCCAGACCGTGCTAGAGTGCATGCAGGTGTTGTGCACCTACAAGCACAACCTGTGGCTGGCTAGGAGCCACCACATGGTGGGATTCTTTGGAGCTGGTGGCAACGCTTTGTTTGCGGGCATGAGGACTCAGGAGGAAACAGGAACTATGAAAAGAAGCATCTGGACAGGCAAAGCAAGCTTGAGGAGGACAGGAAATCTGGTTGTGGTTGTCATATCGATATCAAGCAATATCCCCACATGCCAGCTGTTCAGGGATGTTACGTAGACAAGCACAATCACGAAATTGGCACTGCTAATATCGCCTATACTTGCTTGTCTGGCAGTACCTGGGAACAAATCAAATCAATGCTTTGGCAAAGAATTGATCATTGTGAGATCGTGAGTTGCCGAAACCAAAATAGTTTAGCCACTGATCTAATATATTTGAAGGCATGCATGGTTCGGGAAATGGCACCTGAGGGCAGTCACGATCAATTGGTTGCTCTTAAGGAGGTGAACCAAATAGCTCAAGTCCTTGAAAGTCATAAGATCAGATTGCATCAAGGCTTCTACTTGACAAGCTATCTGAAAAAGGAGTCCTCACATTTTACAAAGATAAGCAAGATCACACTCTGATCAATTCAAGATTGCCAGAAGATACATTTGTACTGTGCATCCAAACAGAGTTCCAACTGGATGCTTTCCGGCACCTTGGCGATGGCTTCATTGGGATTGATGCAACTTATAACATAACCCAGTATCAAGATCTTTTGCTATTTACGATCATTGCCAGGGATTGTTGGGGACATGGTAATTATTCATTGATTTTCTGATAAGGGGCGCTCTGAGTTTTTCAAATAGGCATGCCTGTCGCCTGGATGCTGATGTCAAGCATGATGACAGAAATAATCACTTTCTTTGTCAAATGGGTCAGGGACGCCAGCCCGTCAGTCCAGCCCGCCATGATAATGACCAATTGCAATCAAGCACAGATTGCTGCACTCGAAATTGTGTACCCGCAGAGCCAGATTCTCCTCTGCATGTGGCATGTGCTACGCACAATGTGATGCCATTTTGTAATGAGCCAATTTCAGGGGTTGTGGGAAAAAATCAAGGCCTGGGTAATGACAGATGATATTGCCAAGTTTTTCAACATTTGGGATGAGATCTCAAGCGATCCTTCAGTTCCTGAAAGCATTGTGAAATACCTCACAACAGAGTGGTTGCCAGTGCTGCAAAGGTAGTCTATGATTGGAAGAAAACACTGGTCTATCTTTGAGGAGGGGAATACTAACATGCTGATCAAAGTGTATGTGGTTTATTCTTTAGTGAGGTAATCAATCTGACCAATCTTAGATATCATCATGTGTTGAAGTCCCATTGCCTTGGCAGGAAGTGCAATCAGTGCGTCAATTATATTATTCAGGCACTTGTGATTGATTTCCTGCCAGAATTCCAAATCCGGCACAGTCGACAAGTTGCTGGGTTAGAGGGCCTGGACCTTGAGGCTGCGCATTGCTGACAAATCCTGCGGAGCGCCAGGAAGACAGCCCTGGACTCAATTTGCCAAATTAGCGACACTGAGTTCTTTGTTGCTTCTGAATCCCATCTGAGTCATCACTACCCAATCAATCTTAATGAACTGACTTGTGATTGCATCAACTTCCCAAGGATCTGGCACTGCAAGCACATTGCTGCTATCAATGTGCATTTCCCTTGACTCTGTCCAAAGGTGGACAGCCGCTCCAAGATCCCGGAATGCACATGCGTCCTCAACCTGCCTAAACCCCTGCCTAGATTAGAAGAGGAGACTGCGGAGATCCTCTTAACAGACATCAACACGTTATGTCAGCAGCTCAACACTCTAAGTGATTGCCCAACCCTGGATCTCAAGGCACTCAAAGGGGTCAAATTCAGCCTCAATGTGGCGATCTCCTTGGCAAATGGGTCCTAGGCATTACCTGAAAAAGATGTCTTCCACCCGAATAGTAATACCTGGGCTGAAATGGCAAAATGCATGGGAGTCGGAAAAGCCCCAAAGCAGAAACCCGGCCCAATGGGTGGAAACACAAGCATGGAATGCATCAGCCCTGTTAAAGGCAAGCGCGCCTGTAAATATACTGATCCATATGCTGCGGGCAAGAGATTGGGCAAGCACGCCAAGCCCGATGCAGTCTCCGCTGCTGCAAATGAACACGCCCACGCGTCTGTGCCTGCTCCGCTCCCCTGGGGGCATTCCCCTGCACATGCGTCCCCTTCCGCTGCAGCAGCAGACTCCGCTGCGCGTCCTTTCACTTGCACAGATCAAACCACAGTAAACCCACTTGCACATCTGGCCTCAGGCACTGTGCCGGGGTGTGCACTTTCGTGGTTTCCCACCACTCTGTCTGGGTACATGTTTGCGCCACATTCCACCACTGTTCCAGGGTCTGCACATGCAGGGACATCTGCTTGGGCATCATTCCGGGCTGAAATAATACCCAGAAATGCACTCGCGCATGCACATTCGTCCCAGGGCCACTCAACTTAGTCGCAACACGCAAGTTTTAGCGGCATGTGCACATTTCGGCATTTAGCGATACATGTTTGTTTTTTTCCAACATGTTTTATGTTTGTTTTTCTTACACATTGACTAATCTTTTTTTTCTGACATATTTTATATTTGTTTTGCTTATATCAATTAATCCAAGATCTCTTTATTTCTGAGTACAAAATTCTGACAGCTCTACCAAAGTGCTGGTTCACCTTCCTCTTTGAGACCATGACAATTCATGTGACCCACCACCCAAATTGCTCAACTTACAGAGGGTGACCATGATGGTCTGGCATGGAGTTGTAGTGAGACAATCAATAAACATCAATAAATCCTACTGTGGGGTGAAGTTCTAGATACTACAACAAAAATTCTACTACTTGGGATAATTCTAGTAATTAGTCTCTACCACTATACTGCTGCCAGCTTATTCTCAATGCTCAATTCTTCTTCTTCCTCAATGCCGATACAAAATCCCCTATCGATAGAAGATCACATCGGCCCCATCATCCAAGACACATGTAAGCACAAATAGATGATGGAGAAAGTTGGCTGTGTGTGAAATGGAGTAGTTGTTGACCTTGAGAGAATATGCATTCCACTTCAGTGGATGTCGCTGCATATAATGTTAGCCATGATAGAAACAGAAACAGAAGGGAACTCACCAGGAATGCTCAAATAATCTAGTGCCATACGATAAAGTGTAGGATATACATAGCAGTTGTCATTCCACCATTGTAGGGGATCCACCACATTTTCAACCTCATGCTGCAGATAGATATCCAGATCAGTAGTGCATGATGATGAGGTGCCAACAGAAATGTTAGCAAAATCAATGAAGCTATTAGCACTGTTCTATATTTACTTATTAACCAATGCTGCCACTGCAAAACTGACTGATTTATGCTCACCTGATTCCTCTGTTCCTCCACATCAACATTCCCCAGAACATTCTCATTGTTCTGGTAGTTGACAGCATACTCCTCATGAACCAAATTCTCTGCCACATCAATCCACTCATCTTCCTATTTGTGCTGCCGGAAGTACTCAAGTTTGAGGCCAGGATGTAAAACTGTGAAGGACATCATTAGCAGATGTCCCAATTCAAAAGCACTGGCAGTATATTACCCATAGCAATCCTATAGGCCGACAACTGATCTGTTTTCAAGTAATATTGATCCAATTTCTTCTGGGCTAATTTCATCACAACAAGAATTGATGGATGGTACTCCATTTTTGTCTGAAGGTTGAGCCTGCCATGAAGTTGGTCCATTGCTGGAATGACAGCAGCAATACTTGCTATATTACTGGAAAAAAACAGTGTTGCACTCTTGTATTGCTATAGAAAGACAGTGTCAGTGTAGTTAGAAAGGAGATGATAACCTTACCTTAAGCACTGCAACCAGATCTTCAATGACCTTCCAGTCATCATTATCAAGCTCATACCTCCTCAGCTTCAACTCCTTATTTGCTGTAATGGTGTCAATTGGCCTTTGGAATTTAAGTGCAAATTCCATCATATCATAGGTTGAGTTCCACTGGGTGACGACATCGTGAGGGATTAGACATGGCTTGAACCCAAGCTGAGTACAGATTGTCCGCCAGGCTGGAAGTGCAATAGTTGTTGAGTGAATGATTGCAAATGATAATTGCCGGACCTGAAATTACCAGTAAGTGATATCAAAGCTGGAACAAGTTAGAATGAACCTTAGTGACAGTTTGTCAAACAACAGCTGTGTCCACCAGAATCTGTTCATGCTCCTGCTCATTCAGCTGACTGAATTCATCAGGCTCATTGCTGTCAGCATCGTCAGATTCATCCTTGCCATCAAGGTCCTCTCCACCACTATCGCATCCATCATCGTCACTGTCCTTGTCACTGTACCCATCACTGTTGCCAACAGCACCCTTGTCTTGAAGTTCCAGCATGGCCTTATCAAAGGTTTCGAAGTCATCTTCCTCTGATGCTGGTAGTGTCAATGACATGCCAACATTGAATGGCACAAGAAGGGTTTTGGCTGACAGCTAAAGTGTGTGGTTGAAGCAGTGAGCACAGTTGACTTCTTCAAATGAGTTTTCCATGAATGCAAGGGCAACAGTTTGAGTATCATTAGATGTGGCATTGTCAGCATTTAGTCCAAGAATCTAAATGACGGTTCATATGACAGAGTTAGCTAAGCATCCAAGACAAACCTTTTTTTGAAGTCCAAATCACATGAGCATTTCCTGAAACACTTTGGCCAATATGACACCAGTGTGGGACTGAAAAAGACATCAACATTAATAACAGGCAAAGAAAGAAAGAGACATACCTTAGCCACTTTGACGATGTCAAGGAGGAAAGCTAGCATGTGGCCTTGGTACTCAAGATGTACCATCCATGCAACAAAGGCCTGATGATTTGGAGACAACCATGTGTCTGTCACAAAGTGCAGCCATCTAGGGTGTTCCTATAGATGATAGCACATTAGTTATGGTCTAGAAGAAAGAGAGGAAAAATACATATGGATAAGAGCTTGGCAATATGGTCGCGGCACTTGTTGAAGCATGCCTTGATATCCCAGTAAATGGTGATATGACTGGGGAGTTCAATCTGGGGTTGTTCTGCAGAAAGTAGCTCCTGCAGCTCTTGGTCATTTACGATATTGACTGGTCAGTTGTTCTCTGTTATCCATTTGACAAGATGGGCACTAAAGAATAGTCAGTTAACATGTTGAAGCAGTAGAAAAATATCATACCAGACTTCTGTGTTGGTATGGGCCCAAAGAGAATGGAGCACTGGCTGTTGGCCCTGACACGCAAATAAATGAAAGATAGAACTACTAGTTCCATTGACATCTGCACCCTTTGTGCTGTTGTGCACTGCCTCTTCTCCAAAACACCGGAGTGCATGATGTCAAAGATTGGCTGTCAAAGCCCAATCCTTGGAGTCCTGAAAGCAGTGTACGCCCCCAACAACTGTCTTGCATTTCCAGGTGGCACAAGGGAAAAAGTGAAATGGCTGGTCATTGTGATGCTGAACAGAGATGTCATCTAGCTTGAAAAAGGAGTATATGGGCAAGTGCCAGGTACGCTTGAGGGCTTCTAAATATAATGGTTAAATAGCACGTAAAATATTTGGAGCAGGAACTTACTCAGATCTGCTTCAAGGTCCACAGGGTCCTCTGTATCACTATCCATCAGATCTTCATTCACGTCAAGTGATTTAATTGACAGTGACTTTGAGGTTGAGCCTTTATCTATTACCAGTGATTAGCAAGTGTAAAATGATTGTTAAAGTGCATCAAGTACCTGAGCCACTGTGGACAGTGACACTTAATGTTAAGGCTGCAATGGGCCTTGATAGTATGACTTGTACTAAGACTTGTACTGGTGGTGAGTGAATAAACAAGTAGAGAGTCTCTAGTAGTGCTAGAGACGACTCAGAGTGTTCTGGGCAAAAGGGAGATGGTCTGTGAAGGATTTGACAACAGTTGTATTGGAAACCAAGTCAAGCTTAGGGCTTAACTGTCGAAATACTGAGCGCTTATATACAGGCATGTCCATGCATGGACCAAGACTACTAGGAGAGGTACTACTAGTAGTGACGAAGCTATCTGTACTGTCATGATATCTGTGGCCAAGTGCTGTGGTCTGTATGAGTAGAACAATGGGATATGAGCAAGAGCGAATCAGGGGTCAGGGGAATTGCCTAATCTATCCTTAACTGGGTACTAGTAATGACGGGTCATTCTGAGAAGGGAAGCATCATCATGATTGCATCATGATGACGAAGTTTGAGATTGATCCAAGGCGATCTGGTTGCCATATGCCCATTACGGTCTAATGGGCATCTGAAGTAAGCAGCTACCCTTTATGGTAGTCGGATTTGATGGTGACCCAATTAAGGGCCATGTCGCTATCCACGTCTTCTGCAGAGCTCTGTGTGGCTAAGGGATTGTCTGTGGACTCTTCTGAAGAGGTTGACTGGTGGCCCTGACTCTGGGGTGAGGTGCTGGCTATAGGCGACAAGGCAGCGGGCGTGATTGACTGGTAGCTGCCTTCTCTACTGGTGCATTGGCGTATAGGTGCAGATGAGGGACTTGTGGGTGACAAGGAGTGCTTGCAGGATATAGGACTGCTGGGCTGGGTGAGGTATGCTTGCCAGGGTTCGATAGGGGACTCTTCCAGGGATAAGGTGTGTGTCTGGCCTCTGAGGACATCAGGTTCATAGTGCGTGACTGGTTCTGGCTCTAAAGGCGGCACGTCCTCCATGGGACTGTCTGGGTCTTCCAGTGGGTTCTCTACTGGGGGTGGCTCTTGGTACATCTCCATTGAGGAGTACTCCCTTCAGTGGATGTTCCAGGGAATAGGGACAAGGGGCTCAACTGGTGGTTGGACTGGTGATGGTGTAGGCGGGTTGCATAGTGGCATCTTTGGGTGGATTACTGGGTGGTAATGGCAGTAGGACTGGTAGTGGCTTGGCTAGGGGCTTTGGAGTGGATACTGAGGGGTACAAGGGAGGTGAAAAATAGGGTGGATTGTAACACTTAAGGGCAACACTGAACAGATGCCCCCAGCAACAGAAGACACTTTGGAGGATGACAGTGAGGGTTGCGCTTGCTTGCATGGCTGGATAGCAGTAGTAACAGCCACTGAGATGCTTCTGGTACCCTTCATGCTGGGAATTTTATTGTGTGTCTTTGTCATGACGGTTGAAGAGGGGAATTGGGTAAAATTCACCAAGTGTATGGTTTAAGTACCTGGTGTGGACCCAAAATGTGAAAGTGAACAATTGGCTGATATGATGAATGAGATAATGACACAGGAATAAATGGTGGAAAAATAAAGCAAGTTTGCGGAGATTGGAAGAGGTGACTGTATCCTTTTGAAGTTAGAATGGCATGGGACAAGAGACAGCAGAGGAGAGCTAACCTGTTAGGAAAGACGGTAGCAAATGGGTTTTGTGGCTCAGATGGCACAAGGGCAAGGGCAGCAAGGACGGCACAAAGCCGGGGACAGCAAGGATGGCGATGACAGTGATGATGGCATGAAGGTGAGGACGGGGAAGATGGGGAAGATGGGGAAGACGACATGAAGGTGAGGATGGCAAGGATGCCACAAAGGCAAGGACAGCAAAGACAGCAAGGATGGCGATGATGGCACAAAGGTGGGGATGGTAGGGATGGCGATGACGGCACAAAGGTGGGGACAGTGAGGACAGGGAGGACAGCAATGATGGCACAAAGGTGGGGACAGCAAGGACAGCGAAGATGGCGATGACGGCACAAAGGCAGGGATGGCAAGGATAGCAAGGATGGTGATGATGGCACAAAGGTGGGGACAGCGAGGACAGCAAGGATGGTGATGACGGCACAAAGGAGGGGACAGCAAGGACAGCAAGGACAGCGATGATGGCACAAAGGCAAGAATGGGGAGGACAGCAAAAATGACACAAAGGTGAGGATGGCAAGGACACCACAAAGGTGAGGACAGCGATGATGGCATGAAGGCAGGGATGGCAAGGATGGTGATGATAGTGATGATGGCACGAAGGCAATGACAGGGAAGATGGCAAAAACAACACAAAGGTGAGGACAGCAAGGACGCCATAAAGGCAAGGACAGCAAGGATGCCACAAAGGTGAGAATGGCAAGGATGGTGAAGATGATGCAAAGGCAAGGACAGCTAATCTTATGGTCATATGTGTTATGATCCACCCCAATTTTTCTCATCCTTGTCGGACCCCCTCCTTGTCACCCTACCCATGGCCAAGTGACCAATACCATTAAACCCATCACCCATACCAGACCTGCCACCGCTACCATCTAGCAAACCATCCAAACCATTGTCACCCCTTGATCAGCCACCAGTCAAGGCCCTTGTCCCCATTCCCTGGAACATCCACCGTCAGGAATACTTCTCAATGGAGACATACCAAGAGCCACCCCCAGTAGAGAACCCACTGGAAGATCCAGACAGTCCCATGGAGGACGTGCCGCCTTTAGAACCAGAACCAGTCACTTGCTATGAACCCAACACTCCTGGAGGTCATACAAAGACCCTGTCTTCCCAAGAGTCCCCTATCGCACCATGGGAAGAGTACCTCACCCAGCCTAACAGTCCTGTGTCCTGCAAGCACTCCCTGTCACCCACAAGTCCCTCTTCAGCGCCCCTATGCCAATGCACCAGTAGAGAAGGCAGCTATCAGTCAATCACACCCACTGCCTTGTCGCCCATAAACAGCACCTTGCCTCAGAGTCAGGGCTACCAGTTGACCTCTCCAGAAGGATCCGCAGATCATCCCTCATCCATGCAGAGCTCCGCAGACGATGCGGATAGTGACATGGCCCTTAATTGGGTTACCATCAATACTGACTACCTTAAAGGGTAGTTGCTTACACTAGACACCCATTAGACCAGAAAGGGCATGTGGAGATCAAAACTTGTGGTCGTCATCGCATCATGATGATGCTTCTCTTCTTGAAATAACCTGCTGCCATTGTTCCCCGGTTAAGGATAGATTAGGCAATTCCCTGATCCCTCATTCGCTCTTGCTCATTCTCTATTGTTCGACTCATACAGACCGCAGCACTTATCCACAGTCCTTCATATGTTACAGACAGACCCCTCTTGACCAGAACTACCTACCTTAGTGATTGTGGCCCATGTGCCAGCCTGCCTGTATATAAGTGCCCTGTATTTCGACAGTCAAGCCCTAAGCTTGACTTGATTCTCAATATCAACATTCTTGAAAGCTCCCCTTGTGCCTCCCCCTTTTCCTCATCTCTTACATAAGCCACTCAGAGTCGTCTCTAGCAACACTAGAGACTTCTACCCCTTCAAAGTACTTGCCACCAGTTCACTCTTAGTACAAGTTGTACTATCAAGGCCTGTTGAAGCCTTAACAATATGGGTACAACACTGCCAGAGGTTGCATTTGCCATTTTCGAGTAGTCTGCTGCACTTGGCCATCAAGGCTGTTTACGGCTTGGATAACCTTGTGGTAACTTGACATCTGCATGCTGGCAGCCCCAGATACAGATTTACCACTTTGTTTTTTATCATGAAACTAAACATCCTGGACTATGCCAAAAGGGGCAGCAAGATGTTTGATTTCACTGTGGCCCACGGATTCAGGAATGTCCTTGATGACAAACCAGAGCGACTCAAACCCAGTGGTAATCTTTTCAATGGAGAAGCCATCAGAGAATTTGACATTGGTGGAGTCAATCATGGAAAGGGTAATCTTGCTTCCTGGTGTATATTTGGGGAGTGGTAGCTGCTCCTTGGCCTTTCAGGGAATGTGTGGCCACAAGGGATGTGTGTCTACATGGACACTAGGGATGTCCAGTGGGTCTTTTGTTCCGAATGAGGGGGAGACGGTATAACTGGTAACGACAGGACATTCCTGATGCTAGCAACAATGACAGCCAGGTCACGCTTGACAATCGTTGTTGATGCAGCTACCTCAGTGCAATGTGGCATAGGCCTTGGAGAGGACGTCATAGGGACCATGTCCGTCTGCACTACTGGGTGAGGAGTGTGAATTGGAGCAGCATCCACATCTTGGGGAACATCTGACCAATGGCAAACTTCTCATCAGGGAAGAATGACTTGCACAGCAGTGCAGTGATGGTCACAGTGCTCATTGCAATGCAAACCATCTTGCCACTGCATAGCAGGTGGACTTTTCGATGCTGGGTTATGGTCACCATAAGCCAAGAGCATGTGTTCAAGACCAGAGAGATCAGAAGGCCATTGGAACTACAGCACAGATAATTAGCGACAACTTGTGGAGAAGTGTGACAACATAAAAATGCTGACTAGTGCCATATAGACAAGGTGACAGGGGGTGTGACAACTACAAGGTGACAAAGGGCACAAAGACCACAAGGCAATGAAGGCACAAAGGCCACAAGGCAATGACAGAAAATGAGGCGATGAGGGGCACAGAGACCATGAGCAGCATTGTGCTCAAGATGAATAGAACAATTTGCCATGGGGGAGGGCACAAAGGCAACAAGGCAATGATGGGTGCAATAACACAAAGACAATGAGGGGTGCAAAGACGACAGGACAATGAGGGTATGATGACGATGAGGAGCCAGAGAAGCTGCTGAACACAAACTATAAGAAATATCATCTGCACAGTTAGAATGAAAAACTCAGTGGTAAACACAGTACCTGATGATGATATCAGATCATTGAGTGACTTGATCAGGGTGTATGCCCAATTCATCGATGTAGCAGAGGAATGTTGAGGCAACAATGACAAACCCAACTGTGCTGGATGAGGGGGCAGAGACACCATGGGGGCAGATGGATTGGTGCAATATGTGTGTTGTGTGAACAACCTTGGGATGTTGATGGTTGTTGTCGGCAAAAATGTTGGGGAGAAAAAAAAATCAATAGCAATAGGAAACCCATGGATACCACAAAGTGGTGACGGTGTGTCACAGTGCAGCAAAGTCCAACACCACACCCAAAACCATCATGCCCGTGACCGAGATACCGCGGTGATACCCGAACCCGTGACAAACCCTATCAGTGTGAGAGTAGTCCAGCACTAGCATTGTGTGTAGTGAGTTTTTGAAGGAGGAGGCCTGCAACTGGGGAGACGTACGGGATCGTTTCAGTTAGGGTGGTTGCCTAGATGCGAGAGACTCTTCGATCGCGCTCATCGGGAGTCAGTCCTGTGGTCGATGAGATGAGATTAAAGGTGATGATGGGCTAGACAGGAATGATTAATGAGACGGGGGCAAAAAGAGGGATACTGGCAGTGACGGGCTGATCGGACAAGCGTAGTATCAGGCAGATGAGGAATTTCGGAAGTGGATATCTCAACCACCGGCGGCTGCAGACCGATGAGAGCTAGACAAGGACAATCAATGAGCTGGAAGGAAAACATCGAATTTAGGAAATAAGAAATATTCACAGAGTGATGGAGTGGGCACGTAAGGGCATTGTAATCGGGTGCCTCAAGCAGTGGTCTGGCAAGAGCTGGACATAACCAATCAACAAGCTGAAGGCAAACATTGAGCTAGGGAGATACCAGGACTCACGGATGGATTCACCGACCCAGGCAGGACCTACAGGAGTGACAGTGTTCATAGGTTCGTCGTGCCTCGAGGGCGTACGAACGAGAAGGGGACCTGGAGATGAACGACCGAGGAGTTAAAAAATGTCATGTTGAGGAAATACAAATACTCACGGACTGATTCGCTGACGCAAGCAGGGCCCACGGGAGTACCAACAGGATGCACAAGGGCAACAGGGTACACTGGAGTGCCAGTGGTAACGTATTCCTCGCACCTCAGCGACCTGTGAACAAGAGGACGGGCTGAAGCAGGAACGATAAATGAGTTAGAGGGAAAAGGTTGAGTTGGGGGAGGTACTAATCCTCACGAGGAGATTCGTCGACAGAAGTAGGGCTCACATGATAAACGGGCTCCTCGTACTCTAGCGACCTGCGATCGAGGGGAGTAGCTGAACAGAATTAATCGATAAGATAGATGAAAACATCGAATCGGGAAGATACTGGTGCTCACAAACTGGCCGCTCGACCGTAATCTTGTCCGCATAAGGCTCGTGCCTTGACAGCATGCGGAGATATTAATGCCCACATACTGGTTCGCTGACACCACCAGTAGCCACGGCAGGGACAGTATAGATGGGTTCCTCGCGCCATAGCTCCAAGCGACGGTGAGAGGCTGGACAGGAACAACGCAATGGGTTAGCGGGAAGAAGGTCGAGTTAGCAGGATATTAATACTCACAAATTAATTCCCCGTGCCTACCGATGGCTACAGAGGGGGCAATATAAGCCGGTTCCTCCGATCCCCAATGACGGTGAGGAGAGGCTGGACAGAAAGGGTATTGAGTTAGAGGAAAGAAAGTAGATACTCATACTCACGGACTGATTCACTGACGCTACTGGTGGCCACAGAAGGGGAGGCATATGTGGGTCCCTCACGCTCTAGCTCCCAGTGACGGTGAGCGGGGGCTAGACGAAGACGATCAACGAATTAGAGAGGAGAATGTAGAATCGAGAGATACTAAACCCCACAGACTGACTCGCCGATCCCACCAGTAGCCATAGAAGCGACAACGTAGGTGGGTTCCTCCCGCCTCGACCCCGAGTGATGGGGAGAGGCTGGACAGGAGCGACGGATATGAGCTAGAGTGAAGGAGTTCGTGCCAGCGAGACATTCATACTTACGTAGTGAATCAACGACCCTACCAATGGCCACAGAAGGGGAAACATGAGTTGGTTCCTCACCCCACAACTCCCAGTGACGGTGAGGTGAGGCTGGACAAGAACGACGGATGAGTTATATGTGTGCCCGTCGAGTTGGCGAGATGTTAAGACTCACAAACTGATTCACCGACTCAACCAGTGGCAACATAAGGAGAAATGAAAGTCTGTTCCACGCTGCGACTCAAAGTGACGTGAGGAGAGGCTGGACAACGATGACTTATGAGTTAAAGTGAAGAAGGTCGAGTCGTGGAGATGAGAATACTTACAAACTGACTCGTCGACGCTATCGGTGGCAGCAGCTGGAGCAATGTAAGCAGAATCCTCCCTCCTGGCTGAGATTGAGGGTGAGGAGAGGCTGGACAACAAAGATAATTAGTTAGAGGGGGAAGTCACTTTGGAAAGGTAATAGTGGTTGGTACTTACAGACTGGTTAGTTTAGAGGTCGAAGGGGACGTAGGTTGGTATCTGTGGTTTTGGGGACCATGAACACCCTTGACCCGTCAGACATATTTTGACGACTTCATGGTTGTAGCCATCGATGTTGGCATCGGAAGCAAGGAAGATGCTCACGACTGTAGGAAAGGGACGCCCGAGCTTAATCTCACCCGTTCCGCCGCTTTACTGCCGCCCCCTTGCGTTGCGACACCTCCACCAATGCGGCCATGTCTGTTTACCGAGATTTACTCAGGTGATTCCTGTACCAGTCACCCTCCCAACTTCACCTGAACTCTATTCGAGTTCTCCAGGGCCCATAGTGGATCGAATTCCCGACTCGAGCTTGAGGCACTTAGCGCTGCTGTCATTGCCGGTCCCTCAAAGTGGAAGTCTCATGACAAGTTTTGGTCAAAACCTGCGTTTGTCATGCTCGCGTTCCCCCGCCCAAGACTCATTTGAGCTAAGAATGACTCCCTGGCCGAGTAAATTTACGAAGTGTCCTCAACTGGCATCAGAAACCCTCTTGATGCAATAGACCACTTTTCCCATCTTCCTGTTCGCGTGCCGTCATCGCCTCAAGCCTCCGTTTTACGCCCCGTTACGATCCCCCTCGCGCGTTCTCGGCTTTTCGGGGTAATCAGGGAATGGAGAGCGGGCGAGTCTAAATCGAATAAAGGTAGAAAACGTACACAATAAACCCGAACGATCCTATATACATCCTAAAACCCTTCCAAATCTTGAGGAGTCCAGACCGAGGGACGGTCGGCGATGGGCAGCATGAGACGCGGTCCTTACGAGTCTTGACGTCGGCCGTTGCGATGTGAGCGATCCGCGAGTCTTCGGCCGAGAGGACTTGGTGTGCAACGAGCGGGGCGACTTGACTGCTTGAGGAAAAGTTTCGATCTCTTGATGACGAGGGTGGAGAACGGGAGCGATGAGAGGGGCGAGCACCAGATGACACAAGAGGGCAAGACGTGGCGGCGGCTGGTGCGGGAGGCGTCACGTGGTCGAAAAGTGCCTGTTCCTCAGGCTACACTGGCACTACAGCGCGTGCCCACCTCACAGCATGAGGCAGTTTCTGGAAGATCGATACCCTAAACCCTCAAATACGATTTTCTTATCCCTTCTTATCACTGCGGAATGATGGAGTTCACACAGGAACCAGATGGCAACGGCGGCACAGCGAGATAGTGGAGCGAGATTCCGTGATAGGGTGTCATGAGGTTTGATCCAAACAACGAGGTGCGTGGTTATAATTTCTGAGCCAGCGTTCGAAAATCATGGTCTTGTACAACGGACGATAGGGGGGATGAGGTTGAGGTGCCAGCGCGGGCTTAGTGATTAAGAAAGGGTCGCTGGTACGTTAGCCAATGGAGCGAAAGACTGAGGAACGGCAGTTGGAAAGGATGGGAGGAAGGAAGGTGGGCACGTTGTCAGACTGCAAATGAGGGGGGCCTTGCTGGTTCGGGTCACAACTTCACATTGCCCGCATGTTGATTGCTTTGCGGCCTGTGATCGATCGCCTGTAAAGGGTATCTGCGTTAGATGCACGAGGATTCCATCATGATTACCTTGCAACTCTCCCTTCCTGTCTGTCCACTCTATTGATATGGATCCAATCCTCTCCCCATCTCTCAATGAAATCATTAGTGCTGCCTTGGTCAAGTACACTAAATTGACAGAGAAAGATCTTCTCAATGATCCAGTTGCTGCCAAGATCAAATATTGTTGCACCCCTGATACAATCTATCCTGTCCTCCGGCGGCATGCCCAGACATTTTATGATCACTCCAAGCTGACGACATGCCTTGAAGCGATTGTTGATTACTTGCAGGCTCTCTCTACCACTCCTGCTCTTAGTGAGGTTGCTAGTCTCCAAGCTGTAAGTCCCAGAGAGTGTATTGCCCCATCCGAGTCCATCGCTAACTTAAGATGTTTTGTCTTCTAGGCATCCCCACCTGTACAACTTAGCTTTTCTGCAATGAATATCCTTCTTGCGGTGTGTATCTTCTTTACTATCCACAGACAGCTCTCTCAAGTTATCATATTTGGATCGGCCAAGGTTGCAAAGAGTGACACGGCCAACTATGACGCTCTCATTGACCTTTTTGGTTGCATCGAAATTATCCTGAAACGACTCAAAATTTATCCTGAGGTCACCATCACTCCAGGGGTGACTCAGATACTTGTCAGAATAATCATTGAATTGGTGTCGGTTTGTGCCATGGCGACGAAAGAGGCCAAGGAAGGGCTGCTCAGTGGGTCTACCTTACCAGCAAATGGTCTCCTAATGTAACTATTTCCAGTGAAACGTGGAGAGAAACTACTAGGAGAAAACGACACCAAGAAGGTCCTAGATAGGTTAGGTCGGCTCAGTCCTGAGGAGGCTCGGAGAACAGTCACGCCTACTCTTGAGGTCATCTATGGCCTGGTCCATAATCTGACGCTGGCCATGGAAGGTGCATTTCCTCTACTCGCACCGTTATACATACGATATTGAACCTGTTTCCGGGTAGGTGAAACTGCATCGACGGAGGGCATCAGACGGGCTCTTCGTACGTCCACCGTGACCTAATGTCGTAGATGGTCACGTGTTTACCGTCAACACAGTTGACATTCAACAGACGGTGACTGAAATAGCCAGCGTAAATCGTTCGTAGTCCCCTCACATGTGTACCAGGGGTAATTGAAGATGAGAAATTTCACAGGCCATGCGCTACGACAGGATTTGAGACGTTGGCTGTCACCGCCAGACCCATCAACAAACCATAACATTGCTCGCAAAGCCCATCACGATGGCACCGCCACTTGGTTTATCGAAGGCGAGATGTTCAAAGAATGGAAGACAAGAGGGGGGGTCTTATGGATTCATGGCAAACGTGGGTGTATCGGCTTCACCTCGCTACAGCTGACAAATTCCGTAACACAGTTGGTTCGGGAAAGAGTGTTCTGTGGTATGCGATGCCGCCACTGTTCTCACTTACGTTTACTCATCATCTGACCGACAAGCTCAACGATTGTTCATCATACCCGGCTCATGCGTGACACTGGATTAGCCAGCGTTGGGTATTTTTATGTCGACTTTCGAGAACGCGCTAAGCAGGAGGCGCGTGGCTTACTGTCATCGCTCCTCGTCCAACTCTCCACCCAATCTGACCGTTTCTATGAAATTCTATCTTACCTGTACGCGAGACATGATCGTGGCCTAGAACAGCCAAGCGAGGATGCGCTCGCGCAGTGCTTGAGGGAAATGCTTGAAGATCCGAAGCAAGCACCAGTCTTCCTTGTGGTTGACGCACTCGATAATTTCCCGATTTCTCGAGGGATTCCCTCTCCACGCGCAGAGGTTCTCGAGATCGTGAAGGTCCTCATCGAGTTAAAGCTCCCACATTTACATCTTTGTATCACCAGCCTCCCCGAATTCGACATTGGGGAGATTCTCGATCCCTTGGGACCATCTAGTGTGTCCCTTCACGACCAAATGGGACAAATCGAAGACATCGCCCAGTATGTCAAGTCAGTTGTCTACTCGGATGTAACGATGCGGGAGTGGCCAAAGGAGGAGAAGAAATTGGTCATCGATACGCTCGCAAGAAACAGTGGCGCGATGTGTGTAATAATTGTCGTTACGATCCATATCGCTTTCTCATATGATGGCTTCAGGTTTAGATGGGCCTTCTGTCAGCTGGAGACTCTGCGCCTCTGTCCCTTGCAGAGCATCCCGTCCGCCCTGAGGCAATTGCCAAGGACTTTGGATGAAACGTACGAACGTATATTGCAAGACATTGTCGAGGAGAAGTGGGGATATGCTCATCGTATCTTCCAGCTCCTCACGGTATCTGCTCGCCCACTTCATGTCCAGGAGCTTGCGGAGGTCTTTGCAATTAGTGTCGACGAGGAAACGACTGGGATTCCCGAATTCAACCCGCGCTGGCGGCCCAAAAATGCCGAGTCAGCAGTACTTTCTGCATGCTCCAGCATGATTACTGTTGTCAGGGCCTACGGAGAACGACAAGTACAATTTTCGCACTTTTCGGTGCAAGAATTTCTCACATCGAATCGACTTCGGGACCAATGTTCCCAACGTCTTTCCCGATATCACATCCTCCCACGGCCCGCACATACATTTTTCGCCAAAGCCTGCCTCAGCGTACTCGTTCAGTTGACCCCCCGCATCCACAAGATCAGTGTCAAGGCTATGTTCCCTCTGGCTACGTACGCTGCGGAACACTGGGTTGGCCACGCCCAGCGCGGGGACGTATCATCGCTAACAGGAGATTACATAGGCTGCCTCTTTGAGGACACCTCACACTTCGCCCTTTGGATCTGGGTATACGATATGGACAACCCTTCCGGGCCACACATGGACCGCACCCACCCAGGGATACCCGAAACAGGCCCACTATATTACGCAGCGTTATGCGGTCTCCCAGACACGGTGAAACGCCTCGTAGACTCACGACCGGAAGACGTCAATACTCGGGGCCGTGACGGCGGGACACCCCTTCACGCAGCGATACGCAACGGCCATTCCGATGTTGCTTTACTCCTTCTGGTGAATGATGCCGACCTCCATGCTCGGGACAACCAGGGTGAGACCCCGTTGCATGTTGCATCGCGCCAGGGAGACGTCAAGGTCATGAAGGACTTAATCGATTGCAGGGCCAATCTGGATGCGACGAACAGGGATAATGAGACTGCTTTGTCCCTGGCGTCAAGGGATGGAAGACTGGAGGCCGCACGACTGTTATTGAAGCACGGCGCTCACGTGGACCAACAAGTCTCTTTGGGGCGAACGGCTTTGCACGTGGCATCGGAAAATGGTCACAGGGGCATCGTCCTTTCCTTACTCGACAACGCCGCGAATGTCAACGCACTTGAGAGGAATCTTCGAACTCCATTGCACTTAGCAGCGGACCAGGGAAAGGTGGGGGTCGCAAGGTTACTCCTTCAGCGTGGCGCCAGTGTGAATGCTCAAGAAGCATCGCAATTGACTCCGTTACACTTGGCGTCTTCAGGTGGACAAGTGGAAACCACAAGGAGGCTGCTGGACTTCAGGGCCGATGTTAACGCCGAGGATGGTGAAGGCTGGACCCCGCTGCACTTGGCGGCGGACAACGGATATCTCGAGGTTGGGAAATTATTGCTCGCGCGTGGTGCCATCTGTGACAGCAAAAACAATGATGGTAACACGCCTTTCCAGCTAGCACTAGAGAGTCACCACACCGAAATCGCTCAAATTCTACAGAAGCAGGCTCATGCGGGGGTTAGCTTCGCAAACCTGGGGTGATTCGACAGGGGTTGATCTCGAAGAGGGATTGCGCTATTTTCTCGATGTGAGGCTAAGCGATGTATTGAATCCAGTACCATATAGCAGTGACATCCTTGTGGAAAACGTGCTGTTGGGGTGAGAGAGTATAGTGAGAGAGTGCGGGAAACGCACGCGGTAATTGCGGCCTGTGGAAGGACGCAAGCTATCCCAGTACTGTCACTTACCTGGTTACAGCTGCGCTGTTTCCGCGGGACGCGTCACGCCCCAAAAGAGGTAATTCCCCTGTAGTTCGGTATCCACTAGTACAGCTGTCAAAACTTCATACTCAGCCAAAATAAAAAGATCTTGGAATGATAGATGCAAGTAAAACAAACATAAAGAAAACATGTGCTGCTAAATGTTGCTAAGCAAGTGGAGAGGAGCCTGGGGGATAAACGGGTGCACCCAAGGGTGTTCCTGGGCATTATTTCAGCCCGGAAAGTGTCCCTGGGGGAGCTCCTCGCATATGCAAACCCTAGACCAGTGGTGGAAGAAGGTGCAGGGGCGAACCCAGGCAGAGCAGTGGAAAGGTGCAGAAACATGGAACCAGGCACTGTGCTTGAGGTGCAATGTGCAATTGGGACCACCACAGACAGGTTCATGCAAGTGAAAGAACGTGCAGCAGAGCTGGGTGCTGCAGCAGAAGGGGATGCACTGGCAGGGGTGTAAGGATGGAGTACGCATTGACCTTGGAAACAAGTCCTGTGACCCACAATGCCTTATCTCTGAGTGTGGATCCACCTTTGTGCTTCATGTAAACATCTTGTGTGTGTGCTGATGAATCCTTGTGACCTGTTGTTCTCCACTGCTCACTTGCCATCATTGCCTCCCCTACCCACTCGTTGCTAGCGTTGCTGCAACTCAGTTAGTCCTGAGTTGGCTTACCTAAGTCGCGACTTGGCCCAGAAATGGCCTGACTCACTGTGGCATCGACTTGAGTCAACGCTCAAAGTCAACTCAAGCCTTTTTTTTTTTTTTGATACCATTAACAGTACAAGCTTTCACCTGCGTACATGTATGGTACACAAGTGCCCACAAATAATATCAACAACGCTACAGGTAGGACAGGACATCAGGAATAGCTAGGGAAACAATGTTCAAATTTTATAAATGACCAGTCAGAGCAGGCATCACTGGATGGCGAGGGCAGACTGTGCAAGTGATTTCCCGACCCAGGAGCATAATCTGTGTATATCTCATCATTAAAAACAGTTTGCTGTATGGATGTGTTGACACCTACTGCAGACAGCACTTGTATGGGGGGTCGCATTCATGCAGAGGGAAGTTGCTTGCAGTCTTGAAGTCTTGTCCTGAAATTTTGGTGCCAGCAACATCCCAATTGAATGTCACGTCACTCTGAAGTCCCTCCTTCACCAAGAGATCATCGAAAAGGTGGCAAAAGTGATTGTAGTTGGGCTTGCCCTCGAAAGAGAGCAAGCAGCAGTGCTCAAAGAGCATGCGAAACTCCAGTGGGAGCTCATGGAACATGGCAAGCGTGGTGATTGATTGCTTACTTTTGAGAATGTCCTGATGCCCCAAGCCGTGCCATGGCAAAAAGCCCCACATGAAGTAGAATAGGATGTAGACGATGGACTCCAGATCATCTCACCTTCCTAGCTCCAAGCCAAGGTGACTATTGATAGACGTGAAGGTGGCGGTTCCAACAGGGCCAAGATCCTTCTTGAATGGAATGTGTATGTGCATATTGGGATCCTGGAATTCTTTTGATAGCCCAAAATCGATGAGGTGTACAATGTTCGCGTGCTTTCCAACACCCACAACGATATTGCTAGGTTTGAGATCGTAGTGAACGAAGCTGCAAGAATGGATGTACTGCAAGCAACGAAGCTAATCATAGTAAACATTAGTCCATCAGTTATGGTCACAGAAGTCAAATTCACTCACCAGCTGCCCAGCCAAAAGCAATACAGTCTTGATCATGAACTTAGAATGGCATTGAACAAAGAGGTCCTCAAGGGACTGGCCGAGGCGATTGACTGCCATCGCATCGAAACTAGTTTCTGTACCAAACCAATGGACCTGAGGGATACCGGTCCCTCCCTTCAGTTTTGTGTAGATATGAAACTCATTGTCTAGGGTGTGAACCATTTCTTCAACTCGCTCGAGTTTAATGACGACATCGTTTCCTGATAGAATGTCGAATGCGAGATATATTTCATCTGTGTATCCAGCCTGTGAGTAAATTGAGATGGTGCGATGCAATTACTCCATACATACAAGACGATCCAGACACGATCCTTTCTTGCAACCTGTATCTCCCAGCTAATCGAATCAGCTCCATGACTTGTATGACCTTGAGTGGGACTGGATATAGACAGATGAGATGACAGAATGCATGGACTGAACGTTAGATGTGGCTCACAAAATACAGAATGTGGTAGAAAATGGACAAACGTGGAGATGAACATGAACCATGGACATCAGCGTCACTGTGGTGGCATGAGAAAGCAGGTTCAAAAAGAGATTGTCATCGTTGCATCAACAGTTGGTCCATGCATATTCTTCCCCAGATCCTCATCAAGAAGCATTTATTTTCTTTTTGAATGTATTAAAATAAAATAGAAATGATGTACTAGTAGATTACCAATAGACTACAGGGCGCCATAGACGAAATATTGTTGAGTGTCAGTAAGCCCGTACATTACAGTGCATGAGGGTATCGTACCTGTTCGTCAATCATCACCAAAGCGTTGATCGACATGATTCAGAAATGGCTTGCCCATGACCCTTCTGTGAACTCATGCACCCATGCCTGGCTGAGTCCAGACTCCCACGCATACAGCTCGATGCGCCATCCCTTTTTGAGCGCAGTGCACATGCAACTGCGGAACCCTTCCTTGTTGAACTGGCTGACGTTGCTGTCCCCAGTCACAAGGACGATCATCGACCCAGGCAGCGGCACATCCACAGTCGAGACCACCTGCAGCAGCTTCAGCTGTAACAGTTTGTCAATGTCTTGTTCATGGTAGCACATACAACCACTGCCACGCACCAAAGGTGCCTGCACCGCGCATGGATGATTCGCAGAGGCAGGGGCTGCACTGCCACTGGACGTTGCTGGCTTGGACAAGTCGGTTGCCAACGCAATACCAGATGATGACTAGTGGGCGTACTCCTTTGCAGTGTTCATGCTGCCGCTGCTGCCACTGCCACTACCACTGCCACTATGCCCTTGGGAGTGATGGTGGCGCCAAGATGAAACCCTGTCCGGGCCATTGCTGGTATAGGGGACATGTGCGTATACATGGACTTCATATCCAAGTTGGGTGGCAGGTTCCACTGGCTGATACAAAGGTGAAGAAGCAACAAGCATGTGTTGTGTGACATTCTAGGATAAGTGTGAGCATGGCATCAGACATCCATCTGACCTTGGTGTGGATGAGGTGGCATGGGTGTCTCTGCAAATAGGTCAGGAATCCGATGAGAATGTTGGAGCCGCAGGGAAGAAGGAATAAGGGTCATGAGCCTCAAGGTTGGTCGGAAGAGATAAAGAATTCCCGGATGTACTAGTCAATGAAGACATTGACAAGTGGTTGTCTGGGCCTTGGAGGTGGTCCCTGTGGATCAATAAAGTTGGGTGTGGAAGACTGCAGCAACTCATTCGAAAGGACGCCTGTGAGGAGCTCCGCCTCTGCTGCAAACAGAAACTTGAGTTTGATTGCAATCTGAGAATTGTCTTCATTGAGAGACATGTCGTGAACATGAACAGATTCTACAGCAGTGATGGACGAACTGCCAACTGCAGAACTAGGAGTGCCAGTTAAAGGCTGTTCGGGAGGCAGTCAGGGTCATGGCCATGGTCTGGGTCAAGTCAGGATTGTGGTCAGGGTGGTGGCCATGGTCATGGTCATGATCATGGTCGGGGTCAGAGTTGTAGTCATAGTCGGGGATGGTGGACAGGGTCAGAGTTATCAGTCGTGGACCTGTGGTTGCAATTGAGGGAGCACAACAGAGCGAAAGACAAGTGCTGAGCCCACACATTGGAGATTATTCGCAAGTCATGCAGTTCAATAGAATATTGTTCCCCGACACTGGGGTCAAAAGACAGTTGAATTGCATTTGTAGCCTACATTTCAAATCCAGATCACAGTAAAAAAGGGCAATTCTTCGAGATTACTACAGCATACTCCAACGCAATCACAAACAATGTTTCCTGGATCATCCACATTGACTAGAGTTCGCCCTCCTTGTCACTGATGAATTTCATAATCTTATCAAAATCTGCATGAAAATCTTCCTTGAGTAACCCTGCAAGGAGGTCAGCGCCATCAGCATCATCAAGCATCTCCTTCTCTGACGTCACCCAACCCTGCATGAAACTAAGGTGCCTTTTCTTCAGATGAAATTTCAACATTTGAAGGGCTTCCATCGTAAGAGGACTAATCCGATTCCTCCTCTTCATATCTGTTTCGCTGCTTGAAGAAAAGATGTGTTCGCACAGAATGGAAGATGCCTGGATTGGGAGATAATCCATCACCATCGAAAATAGTGTTGGATATGTCAACCGGTTGATCTAGCACACCTTGTCAGTAAAGTTCAACCACCTTTAATGCCACTACCTACTTCCCAAAACTTGAGAGGGTCGTTGCTCTGCACTGAGAATGGCAGTGTCACATAACTTAGATATTCTTGCTTGACTGTTGGTCTATTTTGACCCAGATTACACATGTCAATACCAATTTCCATGTCGTCTAGCTGGTATTTGGCTGGAAGTGACATATAACTTGGCTCTCCCTGTGCTTCTGGGATAATTGGCCCTGGTCCTGTATCCACATCAGTAGTGGGCGTCTTGCGCATGTAGTAATCGCTCATCTTAGGGGATAAGTGAGGATGAGTTTCAGGGAGTTGTGTATAAATAAACTCACCATTTCTTGGATTTTTTTCTTGGCTGCAGCAATGAAATCTTCACCCCAATGCTTGCAAATCCACGTCATGCGCAAAATGGGGTTTAGGACTACAGGTGTCAATTAGCCTAATTTTCTGGGGCAGCAAGACAAAAGCACTTACGCATTGTAATAATATATGCACTGGTGCAATCCATGTGAGAATAGTGCTTTTCCGCCCATTTCAGCCTGGGTTGGATCAATTCCTCCAAATGAGGGTTGTCATCAGCGAGCTTCTCCCACTTTGACATGAATAACTCAAACGCAGGAATAGAACTGCACAAGAGCGGTGTCTTCTTGCCCAACATGCTCTGCTGGACAGGGTGTGGAACCTATTGGCATAATTTCATCAGGATATGGCTGATACCTCGCATATGACTTACAGCTAAGACAGCCTGGACATCTCCTATCACCTCCCAGCTATGAGACAAGATCTGGTACTTGCCCATTTCCTCCTGAGTCTTGGGGAGAGCAAGGAAGTGATCGACGGCCTTTCAAGTTGACTAGTTAGCAGATATTACAGTGATGAGGGTAGGGCCTTACTGGACACATTTGAAGGAGTCGGGTCAGCATGTGATAAATGGAATCCCACCTTGTGCAGACATCTCGCAGGAGCTGCAAGGGTTGGACTTTGACAATCTTAGATGACTGATCCATGAACCACCCTTCTTGGTTGCCATTTTGGAGATTACGATTGAAGGCATGTTGACGTTCACCTGATCCTTGAATAGCCTGGACTGCTGCCCAAGCTTGTGGTAGGGACTAGAAGGGATGGTGTCATCACCAGACAGAGAGTTAGTGTTCTTGTTACCAGCCATACCAGATGCGGCATCTATCACCTGTCCAGAACAAAGATTAATAATGTGGGCAAAGCACATGATCCAACGATCATGTGCATCAAAGGAAACATCACGCGCTGCCAACATCGTCTCGAGCACCTTCATCATGGTATCATTATTCGATGCATTGTCAAGGGTGATATGTCCCACCTCGAGTAGAGTAATAAGTGTCCATTAATCACCAGAAGAATGTCATTGCCTCACCTTAAGTGTGATACCGGCCCTATCCAGAAGGTGCATCAAGGTCGCTGCTAGCATCGTTCTGGTATGGCCCTGTTCAAGACAGTGAAAAGCAATGAGTGCAGTCTTGAGTTGTAAAGCTGAGGTTCCATTGACCTGTGCCACCCAATGGGCGGTGACAGCCAGATAAGAATTGTATGATTGATCAGACCATGTGTCCGCCATTAAGGAGACACGCCCCATAGTGGCCTTGATTTAAGAAATGAGAAGATATATTATTTATGGAAGGGGTTGGGGGTAACATGCCACAAGGTCAGCATGCAATTCTGTAAAGTACCCTCTCCAGGCTTGGAGAATGAGCTGGCGTATCTTTGTTTGATGGGGGATCAAACTGTCTTTGAGACCAGGTCGTAGGAGTAGCAGAATTGCCCTGAACTCAGGACACCCAACAACGCTCAGAGACTTGCAGTTCAAAACAGGGAAACATGAGTGCAGTAAATATAAAAAGACAAAAGATGCTCCACCTGGTCATCTGCTACAATGAAATTGAGGAGGCACGTGTGGAACTTCTCCACAGTGAATTCGTCTGGTTGTTTGACTTGCAAGGCTTTGGCTCCACTCGCAGCTTGGGATCGGGACTGTGACTTGAGAGGTTTCCAACCATATTGGGGGGCTAAGGTCATGTCTAACTTGTAGTGGTACTTTCTGATGTGACCACAGAGGCCCGAGCTTGATGTGGTCTTCGAATACTGATAGTAGGTGTTCGAAGTGTTATGATCCTGGACCATATTTTTCATTTTCCGCCTTTCCTGCCTGCTCATTTTGCACTTTCGGTCACTTGTTCCCCACTCATTCCCTCACGCGCTGCTCGGACCGCCACCCAGTCACCTGACAAGTCACCTGATGAGTCACCTGACCATTCCGCAGTCAACTATTACATGCCATCACTCCGCAGTCCGCAGCACTCCACAGTATCATCATCTAACCCATTATGGACTGCCAGCTCATAATGCGCTATCTATAGACTGCCAGCTCATGATGGAGCTATACTTAGATTGCCAGCTCATTGCCAGCTCATGATGAACCTTACTATATGTGACCTTATTATTCTGTGACTCCTGTGACCCGTTACTTTCTACTTGTATATAAGCACCTGTACTTTTGGTAGTTAGGCCCTAAGCCTAACTTGGTTTTCAATCCAAGACTTGTAGCTTCCACCCAGGACTCTCAGAGTCAAACAGTCCGAACCCTTAGTTGCTTCAAACTCCCCTTTGAAGCTCTTCCCTCTCTACTTCTATCAGAACACTTAGAAGTTGCCCTTATCATCAGGGACTTACTTGTTATACTGTGTAGCCAACCAGTACCATGCTACTCATGTGATCATTGCCTCAGGAGGACACCCCACTGAGCAATCCCAGTTGTCGCCAAACCAAACCATGCACGTCACATCTTTAAGGCCCTTGGACCTTAACACGAAGGCCAACTAGCTGGCTCCTTCTCTTTGGCCGTTCTATGAAGTATTGTTTAGGTCACAAAACTGCAGAGTTCCATGCATAGGAAACTTACAGGCACACTTTGCAGATGACCTTTTCTCCTACTGCTGATTTGTTGAAAAAATATAGAATGTCACTTGTGGGGACCTTAGGTAAGGCGATGGCATCGGGATTGTTGACCTTTATTTTGTTGCCACGATCAACTTGGGCTGGCTCATCGCTACCTGAGACATTATCCAGATTAAAGCTTTCTTGAGACTCAGCAGGTTGAGATGCAGGTGCCGGACTGGGTGAAGAGGGTTTGGATTGTGAATGGGTGACAGCTGTACAATGGTGTGCCATGAGTGTTGGTTAGGAAAGGACTTGAGGTTGCCATACCTTTATATCATTTTTGAAAGACTGCACCTTGTCAGGAAAGTATGGGGGGGCTGCACCTTGTCAGGAAAAGCATGGGGTTGAGTTTGAGATGAATCAGAGTGGAATGTGTCAAGGAATGACACATGTCTATTGTGAGTGTGCCAGCATGCAAGTATGTGCATGGGAGCACCTATTTATGAACACATGACACGTCGATTGGAACTCATGACATGTTGATTTAAACTTACAACACATCGATTTCTGGAAAAAACAACATAATAGAAACAGTAGCTACATACAGCTTCACACAGGATCCACATTGAGAGCGCAGGGTACAGTAATTCCAAACTACTTATCGTGAAAGCGTAAGAGTCGCATCAAGGTTTGACATATCGATGGCAAAGTCCCTGGAATTTGGACTGCTCTTTTCTTCATTGCCTGCCCTTATCCAAATTTCATCCAACTTCTATGCAAACTTGGTGTGAACACCAAAAGAACCAGTAAAGATGACCATCTTGTGGGTAAGAGAAGAGAGGGAAGGGCCACATTCCCAAACTAGCAAGGACGCACAAGGTAAAGAAACTGGGGAAGCGTTGATGCTGGTGTGTTGGCATCGACATTAGCAAGCGTTGGCATGTTGACATGACAAGGCAGTGACAATGGCGGAAGGCAGTGGCGATGATGAAGAGACGGTGGCATAGGTGGCAACGTGTAGTGACAAGGACGGACAATGGCAAGTGCGAGTGGTTGCGAAGGCCAATGCTAATGTGACAGCAAGTGGAAGTCCCGTGATTGACAAGTTGTCAAAATAAAAATTTCGAATTGTGGATTGTTGGAATTACCTTCAGGTACTGCAACACAACAGTGACAGCGATGACAAGGATTTGTATGAAAACTATTCCCTTTTCACTCAAATTCCTTTGGATTGTAGAGGTCAGTGGGTCGTTGAAAGATGAACTAGACAGAGGATCACCTTTGGGGGTTGTTTGTGTGACTTGAATGGTTCGTCAACTTCTCTCGCTTTGTGTGAATTGCGGTTCTGCTTAAGAACCATGTGGATGCCCAGTATGAAAGTATGAGGGCAAGAGTGCTGATGATCCTGACTATGGTGAAGGTCATGCCGATACCAGCTTTGTTTGCAAAAAAGCCTTTGGAGGTGGCACCTGTTGTTGGATTGGGAGATACAGTGGATGTAGAACTGGTGGTGTTTGGGAGGAAGTTGGGCCCTGTGCTGGTACCACCAAGGCCTGTCATACTCCCCAGTTGGTAGGAATACAAACAGCCCGTCGCTGAGTAGTTGGGGATGTTGGACTGTCCCTTGGACACGGTATTGATTTGAGAGCTGACGAATAGTCAATAACAGGCAACAATGCAGAAAAGGGAATTGGGGCATATGAAGAAACATCCTGCAAAAGAGATGCTGGGGCGTTCGAAGTTGTTGCAGGACTGGACGTCAGCGAGGACTTGGAGTGGCAGGAGTGGCACACAGGGATGGTGTTGCAAGAGAAGCGGAGGGGGGAGTAGCGCTCACTCCCTAGCAGCTTCCACCATATTGACTATCGTTGTGGTTGCTGCTGCTGGTGTATTGAACATCATCGCGACTGCCACTGGCGTTGTGACTGCCAGCGTATTGACCATCGTCGGAACCACTGGCATATTGGCTGTCACCGTGCCAGCTGCTGCTGCTGTGACTGGTCGAGTACTTCTTGAACGATGAGCCAGTTAAAAAGTGACATGAAAAGGAGCACCTCAGCAATACTTCTGATCTTCGCAATCGGCCAAGTCATTCAACTTCAGTTGCAGAGGCATGTTCTCTGAATCAGTACGTAACACTACAAGTGGCCTTGTCAGTGAACATAAACAGTAAGACAGACAGAGGATGTACCCATCATGATATGCCTGTTGAAACTTTTTGGTCCAATAGCAATCACCAGATATGGACCAATCCCTTCGATAACCTCACTTCCACTGATGACTTGGACAAAGCAGTCCATATAGCCAAGTAAATCCAAGCCGGAAGGATTCATGTTCATTCGTGACCTGCAAGTGCTCTCACCATCATCAGGAGCACTATCGGGATCAAACTTGGCAAGTCATCTTTCCCTGAGTGCAATACACTTGTGGTACAAAAGCTTCTTGATTGTGTCTGACTTGCCTGTTGTACCAGATTCGTTGCACCACACATTGTGACCAGAGAAAGATGCCGTCACATGGAATAATTTCGCCAGGTTCAAATAGCATAACATCACTGACGACAACACTGTAGATGTTAATCATTTGTTCTTCGCCATCACGGATGACCTTGATGATGCATTCTTCTCTCTTCTCATTGAGCACCTTGAATCGCTTCTCCTTTTGCCAGTTGTTCAGTGACCTGACAAGAATGACAATCACAATGGCAACAAGGATGGTAATGCCCTCGATCCGGGGGTTCACCATTGGGGCGGGGTTGACCAAAATCCTGGAAGAGGCCAAGTAATAGAGATACTGAATAGGTAGAAAGTATTCAATGTACTAGAACTTTGTCCTTGAGCGCCAGCCACATTAATTGAAGTAAATTTTTGCTTGCACATTGAGGAACAATGTTCTGGCCAAAGATTTGTTTCCAGTCTTCAATAGACACTTTGTACACATCTTCGGAAGACTGAAAAGCAGTGGGAAGGCTCATGGCAAAGCCGCCTGTAAGATTGGTCGTGCTCTGTAATCCCTGGGGCACATCAGCAGGGGACATAGCCATTATGTCTGGTTTTTGTGGATCCTTCTCCGCTGCACAGGATTCACTAAGATCTTGAGAAGTTGGTTCGGAGTGGGCTTGGTAGATGGTTGGGTTGACGGTGGGAATGAGAATGGATGGGAGGGCTTCTGCTTGGTGTGGTTGAGCCTCAATGAGACAAATGTCAATGGGGTCCATCCCGTGAAAACATTAGCACTTGTGACGGAGAATGGGTAGTGATGAAAATCTGCACCCTCTTTCAAGCCAATGGTGTCTGGTGACTCTGGTCTATACATGGGAAGAATGCGAGCCAGCAAAAGGAACTGCGTTGTTGGAGAGGGCAGAGGACAGACGGCTTAGGTCGACTTCTAGTTGCAACTCAAGGCAAGTTGGCAATCAGCATTGGCTTGGTTAGTGGAGGTGTCATAAGCGACTTGCTCTAGCCCAGAAGCTGACTTCTAACTGAGTTGCGGCAACACTACTTGTCACTACTGCCATCCACTGCCTTGCTGCCCCTCACCTTGTCCATTTCCAGTTCTATTGCCTTGTCAAGCCTTGTGTTCAAGTTCCATACCAAAGACTCTTGGATCGCCCACCACCCTTGCTTCAACAACAATGCACATTTCCCCTTGTCACCTCATCTCCCTTGTCATTGTTAAATCCCGCTTTCCTTATCTTTCCCTTCCCCTGCACACATTCCTTTACTTTTACTTTTTCGCTCAGTCTGATGACCCAAGCACAAACACTGTCAGCACTTTGACCACATGCCCGCAGTCATGCCCCTTGAGACAACCCTCCTTACCCCTCAAAATTGAATACCAAATGTTCCTTTTGATTACATTGCTGTGTGGGATTGTTGCCGGCAAAGCACATTCCCTTCTTTTCCATTTTTCCTTACTCACAACTATTTGTAGTGTACTTGTTCTACCTTGCTGTCATCGACATATAAATACACATTGCCCACCTTGCTGAATAGCAGGCAATTGCAGCCCAGTTTCCCCTCTATCATGTGCTCATTTCCCTCTTCTTTTTTTGCTTTATCGGCTTCGAATCAGCGATGCAGCAGTCCCGTTGAAGTCAACTGTGTTTTCTTGTACATTTCTCTTTCTTCTTCAAACACTAAAACTCTTGCTAGGTCGTTTACACAATCTTGCCTACCCTCCTGTGGTCACATGAGTAACGCCCGTCTATCCGCCTCCCCGCTACGCTCCATTGTACATCCTCCTTGTTAGGCGTGACCCTGGTTCTATTCTGCTTATTTCCTCCTTCCTGAACTCATGGCACAGACTCACTGTCAGCGCTACAAAGTGGCTGCCCTAGTGAGGCAGTAGACCTTTCCAGTTTGCTGCTTCACACCCTCTTTTCTCCATTTTAGATTCTATATTTTGCACTTGGTTGCCTTTGGCAACCTTGTGCATGCCCACTAGACCTCAGCAAAGGGACCATCTTGGGCATTTCGTTCGAAGCATCCAACCCCAGCAAGAAGCTCCCATCCCAGTTACACCACAAGTGCTGAGACAACCCAACACAATTCAGCGTCTATTCCTTGCCTTCAACACCCCGCTCATTTCAGATGTCCCCATGTCTGAGTTCATATCAAACATCACTCAAGCCCTTCATCTTAGCTCACCTGTGCCCAACACTTCCAAATCACCCCCAAGTCTCCCGCTTGCATCAGATAGCACCCCATCAACTCCTATCCTTTTCATTCCGCCTCCATGCTACACAACTGACCCTCCGTTGCCTGTAATAGATTTTGATGTACCAGGAACCCTTGGCATTCACCCACCACCACCATCACCTCCCACACCCAAAAACAACAACATGCTGTGGCAACGAATTGTTGGACTCCAATGATGAGCAACTCAGGCAACTCCCACCACCACTCCCACCATGCCCCTATCAAGCACCACCCCAGCCTCCGTGACAACACCCACATGCTAGACCCCCGCCACAGCCTCAATTCACAAGAGCCCTACCACCTCCACCACTTCAACCCATTCCCCAAGCCCCACAGGCAGTAGTCTATGCCTCTCCTCAAGGCATCACCACCATGCCTTCCAAGTGATCCAAGCTTGCGCCATTCTACTCAGGAGAAGTCAAACACCCCATCAAGGACTTCTTAGATGAATATGAGGAGCTAGCGGATAAGTGTGGTCTCACCAGCCCACAAAAGGTGGAAACAGTTATTCAGTATGTCGATCGCTCTCAGCACCACATCTGGCAAGCGCTTCCAGGATACTGTATATCGACCACAACTGGGACAACTTCTGTGACAAGTTATGTGAAGAATATGTCAACCCCACCACCAAAGGCCAGTTTTCAAAACAGAAACTGCTAGACTTCGCAAACAAGTATGCTCAGAAGTGCATGAGTGATGAAACTGATATTATCAACTATCAACACAAATTCAACTTGCTTGGCAAAACCCTCCTTGAATCGGGATGCATAACCAAGGGTGAGTACAATGCCATATTTTGGTGCAGATTCCACCTGGAAGATCAACAAGAGTTGCACAAATGCCTCATTGCCAAGCATTCGGACAAGCCAAAAGGACAAGCTTTCAGCATCAAGGAAGTCCTCAAGATCGCAAGAGCCATATTTTCAGGTGACGACGACTTCCTTTACCAGGAGCCGCCCCCACAATGAAACAAGTCCAACCATGTGTGAGAATGAAGGACAGAGCGTAGCACGCATGACCAACAAGAAACTGAATGTGACGGATGCGCTTCCAGGTGCGGATGGGCACACAGAACCTCCTTCAAAGGTCAAGAGTCAGAAGACGAAGAGGCTCTGTCAAGCAACCAAGAACAACAGTCAAGCTGGGGGCACCGACACTTGTCGCTGCGCATTGAAACAAGAACCATATGATTCAAGGACAACCAGCATGACAACAAGGAGTTGGAGGATATGATTGGGCGACTTTATGATCTCTTGGTACAGGAAAAGAGTTACACTATTCTGTTCACGCAATGCACAAAGCGCTTCCCTAAAGTAGTGTTGCGGCAGCTTGGGCTTATTCTCGGCTAAAGCCGGAGCCGCGGTTGGTTTCAATTCCAGCCAAGCCAAGCCAAGCCAAGCTGCATATCAGCCGGCTTGGACCGAGCTGGCTGATACCGGCTGAGTGAGCGCCAGCCGTCCACTGCCAGCAAGCAACCATCATGAGCACGCCCCCCCCCGCAAATGCCTCCATTACAATCAACACCAGTCCATACCCATAGTTGCACTCTTAGGTTTGGTCTCAGATTTTCTGACAGAGATCGTATTTATGCACAGCTGGTGGACGAAATGGCCCCTTTCTTTGTTGGCCCAATGCCCCCGCAAGAGTTTCTGGATACCTTTCTCCCTCTCGATAAACTCTCCACATCTCAGCCCTGCACATCTTTCAAGGAGGGGAGGTTCTCTGTTTTGACTGGATCGCTTCCCGAAAACCAATTATATGACAAATTCGTATGTTTCAGCCCTCCCGTCTTACGATCAATCTGATCACCTTCTAGATCAATATCATTTCTGAAAATCTCAACAATATAACAGTGGTCAAGACAGCTGGCATGAAAGACGCCACACCATACACCAAGTTCCCATTTGCCTGTCAACCTGACTGCTCTGTGTTTGCAGGCAAGGATATATCCATTCGGGAGTTCGACGCGTCTGCCGTCGAATTCATCATCAAGTTCAAAGTAAATCCATCTGCTGACCCATTTTTACTTGATCCAATGCCGCAAACCAAAGCAACATCAGCTAACCCTCTCATGAGCACCACATCTGCGGGTTGCATCCCGGCAGGACAAATCACTGCTTATGCCACTCTGGTACTCAGCTCTCAGTACCGCACGCACGCCTTCTCCGTTCTCATTTCCAAGGACGTCGCAAGATTAATTCGCTGGGACCGTGCTGGTGCAATCGTCACCGCACCCATATATTACGACAGAGACCCCCAACTTTATGACTTCCTAATCCGCTATGATAATGCAAGTCCCCAAATTCGTGGCCATGACACTACCGTTCTCAAAGCCAACGTGGATGAAGAGCAATGCGCTCAACGACTCAAGGAGTTGTCCGATGCGAAAACCCTTTTCTCAATGGCCATATCTTCCTGTAAATCGCAGCCACCAATGTGCTACATCGTCTGTGGTCCTTGTGCCCAACCCGATATCCCAGCGGGTCGCTGGACTCGAACGTCAACTGCGTATGACATACAAAGGGACAAACGTGTTATCCTGAAAGATTCCTGGCGCATCTCACTTGAGGACATCACGCCGGAGGGTGATGTTTACAAGATGCTCCATGAGGGAAACGTCCCTAACATCCCTTGTTGCTCAATGTCGGGTGATATTGGTGATGATGACTTTCATTGTTCTTGGACAGATAAATTTGTCAGAAAATTTGTGCAACATGTTCTCACACCACAACTCATCCCTCATTGACACTACCGGCTGGTTCTAGATACAATTGGCTGAGAGTTGCAGGGATTCAGGCATAGCCGGGAAATGGTAACAGCCATACGTGCTGCTGTAAACGGTAAGTTGACCAATGTCACCATTTTCGCAATGGATTCTGACTATAGCAGCTCACCGTGCTGCTTGCTGAATTGGCGTTCTCCACTGCAACTTGAGCCCCGGCAATATAATGATCATCGACCAACTGGAACTCAACATCAAACATGGTTTGCTCATCAACTGGGATCTATGCAAAGTCATCAAACCTCCGTCAAAATTCAGTACCGCATGTCGGTATATGTGCACAGTAAGTACAATATTTGAACTCCCATATCTCCTGCGTCCTGACGTATCTTTCCAATAGGGAATGTGGCAATTCATGGCTGCAGACCTGGTTGAAAACCCCGCCATCCCCCATACCCCCAAGCACGACCTAGAATCCATATTCTAGGTCCTGCTCTGGATGATGCTACTCTATATGAAAACTTCCTGGTCTATCGAAATTCGTTCCAGCACTCTCAACTCTACAATGAGCCCCGATGTATATCAATCCAGTGGGGGTAGAGGCAAGCTCGACTTCATGCGAAACCCATGTGCGCTGAATGACTTATACATGCCTGATAATCCAAAAATGGAGGAGCTGCTCGTGGGTGTGTTCCAAACGGTCTGCAAACGACTTGAGGAGGTGCCGCGCACATCAAGTTTGGTCGTGCCATCTGTCGGGACAGAAGAGAAGGACGACTTGGACAACGACTCGGATGACTCGGATGACGACTCGGACGACTCGGATGACGACTCGGACAACTCGGATGATGACTCGGACGACTCGGATGATGACTCGGACGACTCGGATGATGACTCGGACGACTCGGATGATGACTCGGACAGCGAGGACAGCGAGGACAAGGACAAGAGCACAGCCAAGAGCGCGACCAAGGGCGTGGACGAGGGTGCGGATGAGAGCGTCTTCGCCAGCGTGATCAAGAATGGGACCATGACCAAGAGTGCAACCGGGAGTACGACACAGTCGACGCAGAGCGGCGATGAGGCCAATCGTGAAAACCAGCACAACATTCTACTCGCTGTGATCAGCAGAGGGCTCAAGGGGGAATGGGTTACCAGTGATGCCGCAGTTTCTCAACATGTCTTGATGCCTAACGATGTGGCGTCTTCCGCGCAGTCCAGCTCAAAGAGATCGAGGGACATGGCTGAAAGGAATGGTATTTTTGTTATGCCGCCGATTGCGAAGCGCTCGTGCTAGTTTTTTTTTTTCATATTGTCCATGGTCCACCTGCTATTGTTGTTGCGTTACCTACCTTTCGCGTGTCATTGGTGCTGTATATTTGTGTAGGGCGTGCTCACCGTCGCCTATCGTGATCTCGTCGTTCTTAATCGTCTTGCCCACTCCTACTCAAGTACTTGCACCCCATCTGTTTATCTCCTTTCATTACCCTGCTATACGCTCAACATTACAAAACCAGACTTGTGTACTAGCCCAGGCTGCCCAGAATACAGTACGGATTTTACCTGCACCCTCCTCGGCAAGTCCTCGCTTCTGTTTGACTTGGACATTGATGTAACTTAAAATGTCAACCTACGTGCACATGGCTCAAGACTGAGTCATGATGACTCCCTATCTTGAAACCCGCGAGCCCCTGTGTCACGAGAGCATGTGCGCTAGCGCAGAATCAGCCATTTTCAACCACATGACGCCTTCTCTGAACCCACCCTCAACACGCCTTGCCCCACTCGTCCTTCCCATTCTTTGCCCTCATTGTCAACAGATCGAACCCATTCCTCAAATAATCAAGCCGCCCCGCTCGTTGCACACCAAGTCCTCATGGCCAAAGACCAGCAGATCGCCCACGTCGCATTGGCCAATGTCAAAAGCTCCAAACACCGTCGTTCCCATCTCATGCTGCCCCTCGCCGACACCTGACTCCTCAGGAGTTTTGGAAGGATTTGCACTGTATATAGGATCGCTCGGGTTTATTTTGTACGTTTTCCTGTCCTCTTTCGAAATTAGACTCTGGCGTCTCTGTTCTCCATTCCCCACTTTCCCCATTAGATTTCGACCTCACCATCGATGATTGCCACGCCATTCCTCACCCCTTGTCCCCTTCGCGCTCAGCGTTGTGCACCTCATGACAATTCAGTACAATTCTACCCTTCAGACACTGCTTTCTCTTTGCATATGATGCTGTGCAACCTGTCGCCGGCAGTAGATGTCCGTCTTTCCTTTCTCTTCTTACTCACATAGACTTACTTGTGGGGTACCATCCCTACTCTGCGTATAAAAACCCCGCGTCTGGCTTTGTTAAGAAGCTAGGCAACTGCAGCCCATTTTGTCTCCTTCAGGACATCCCTGAACTCCCTTTGCTTGGTCAACACGACTTAGCTCCTCAAACCCTGCCTTTCTTCTCCCATTCTCCTTCCCGCTCATGTCTCGCTCCACCAACAAGTCAAAAGGGGCCCTTGAACAACTGTCTGGTTCTGAGGCTCCCCCTGGGCCTGTGGGTAGCCTGAAGCCCGGTGCCAAAGATCGCGATCTCTCTTGCGGTTCAAAGGCACGTCCTGCCCCCTCATCTCAAACCAAATCGAAGGTAGGTTTCTCTGACATTGATGCATTCTTTGACGCTTACCAAGCAAAACAAAGGCCACTACTCAACTTGACCCCAGGGATGAGCAATTCAGCTTTGAAGGAATAGAAGGCGACGATGACGTGTCCGACACTTCCAGTCCACCAGCCTTTCATCGTCCACAACCATTTGGTTCTAGTGGCGCCACTGATATAATACACTTTTTCACCAAAATTAGTGTTTAAAAGTCCGGTCCAGTCCGGTCTTTTGACCATTTTGGGCATGGACCTGGACCTGGACCGGTCTAGACCGTTCCTAAAATGGTATAGACCGAGACCGGTCCGATTTGGACCGGTCCAAAGCGGTCCAAAGCGGTCCATAGACCAGTCTAGACCAGTTCATGGTCTAGACTGGTCTAGACTGGTCTCAACCAGTCTATGGACCAGTCTAGACTGGTCTTATCCTATCTTGATTAATCTTATTATTAGGTTAAAGAGATTTGTAATAATTGGAGAACAACTTGGAATTGATCAGAAGCAACTCGGAACTGGTCAGAAGCAACTCAGAATGGATCAGAAGCAACTCAGAACTGATCAGAAGCAACTCAGAATGGATCAGAAGCAACTTGGAATGGATCAGAAGCAACTCGGAATAGATCAGAAGCAACTCAGAATGGATCAGAAGCAACTTGGAATGGATCAGAAGCAACTCAGAACTGATCAGAAGCAACTCAGAATTGATCAGAAGCAACTTGGAACTCAAGGGTTTAGGGTTTAGGGTGACTTGGATTGGGTTTTTATAAACTAGCAGATGGTATAGGGTCTTCTTGTGTCACAACAAGTCAGAGTCCAGTTGAACTAAACTTAATAAAGTTCTTATCATTTTAATCATAACTTGTCCAATTCTTGTTTAAGTTAGATGTTCTAGGGCTTATTTTGATGGGTAAATACAGAGGGTTGTGGTCATTTGGTAGCTTATGTAACCATTACCTAAAAGACCGGTCTAGACTGGTCTAGACCAGTTTTTTGCAGTCTTTATAAAATTCTCATAACCCTTGGACCTTAACCTGGACTGGTCAAAGACTGGACTGGACTGGACCTGAAGACCAGTCTTTTGCAGTCCAGTCCAGTCCAGTTCAGGTTAAATTTCCAGTCCATGGACTGGACCTGTAAACACTAACCAAAATCGATTCCATCAGCTCCACTGGTGTCAAGGAAACACAGAGGGTCTGCAACTTATGCAGGTGAGCCATAGCCTTTCTAATCAAAACGCCACCTAACAAACTAGCAGTGAAAAATATGGCGTTGATAAGCACAAGATTCCGAGGTCTCTCCCCAATTATTTCTATGGGATGAAGACCGCAAGCTCAAACCTCCGGAACCATCTTTGCAAGCGTCACGCTGAGGAGTACGACCAGGCAGTTATGGACAACAAGTGGGATTATACCCGCACGACGGACATGAATGATGCATCTGCTCACAATGCGAGCGATGCAATCAGGCGGGTTCTCCCCCCATTCTCTCCGCAAGTATTCTTGGAGTACTTGGTTCGTTTTATTGTTGCAGATGATCAAGTACGTCTTATTGCCTTGTTTCTTCACACACTCACAAGTCGTCAGTCAATTCGTGTTGTGGAATGTCCCAAATTCCGGCAAGTATGCATGGTCCTCCGGGAGACCCTCTCCGACCACGATATCCCTTGTCGTGATCAGGTGAGGGAGGCCATTATTAGTCACTGGCAGAGGTCGTTTGAGGACGTGAGACATGAGCTCTCTGTAAGTTTGAGCGTTTTGTCTCCAAATCTATAAATTGACATCAATCATCAGCAATCTAAAGGGCGAATCAGTTTTACGTCAGACATTTGGTCAAACTCCAACCTGGCGTTGTACTTAGCCCTGACTGCTCATTGGATTGCTGCCGATGCCTCAAGTGGACGCCTTGGACTTAGAGCTGCGCTGATTGGTTTCCACCGTCTTAAGAAGAAGCACACGGGCGTCAATATAGCAAGGACCCTCCTACATCTAATGGATTGCGCTGACGTTACACTCAAGGTATGTACTTCTAACAATATTTCTTCGCTCATGTCGCTAACTCTTTTTTAGATCGGCCACTTCACACTTGACAATGCCAAGAACAATGCAGTCGCAATGCAAGAGCTGCAGTCTCGACTTCTCGAACACAAGACAATGGCCACAATTGACTTCAGTTCTTCGAACAATCGTATCTGTTGTTACACCCACATCATTAACATATGTTCTGCACACATCATAGCGTCTGTGACGTCCAGTAAAAAGCACCATCTCTCTGGTCTTGGGATTCCTGCCGATGGCTCCGGCGATGGTTCGGATGATGACTCCGACGATGAGGGCGATGGCAATCCAGCTCACGGTATCGACAAACTGGAGCTGGCTGCTGAGTGCTACGATGACCAAGGCAACTCGAACCTCAGGCGGTGGTTTTCTGGCCTCAAACGCGACCCCCTCAAACGCGCTTGATGAATTATCTGACTTATTCGCTCTTCGGATCAACGCAGGCAAGGTTTTCAGGACTACATCAAGGACGGAAACGAACACGGCTGGTTCATCGCGAAGGGCGAGGATGGCGATCGCACCACGATTCCCGTCCCACAAGTGGAACTTCTCAGAGATGTGAAGACAAGGTGGGATTCAGTATATTTGATGCTGCAGCACCTCCGGCAGCTCAGACCAGTTAGTTTGTCTCAGCAACTAACATTAGAGGTCCACTAATCATTTAACATAGGCCGTTGATCAGTATTTGCAAACCAGACTTGCTCAATTTTTGTATTGCAAGCTGTCAGATTTGGATTGGGACGTCCTAGAAGGACTGGAAGAAGTGTTGAGGGTAAGTGGCGACCCAGGTCCCAGGACAGGCACTCACCGCAATGACAGGTACCACACACTTTTCAGCACAGCGTGTCGTCTGAATCGACGCCAGTTTTGTCACATGCCATCATCAAATTTGAGGAGTTCATGACAGCCTGGGAGGACCTCAGGAGGCGACATGTTGTTCTCAAGGCCTGGACGGATATGGGCCTGAAGTGGGCGAAGAAGTATTATCGCCGAATGGACGACACGGATGCATACATCCTCACCATGTGTAAGTCATCATCTATTGATTATTTACAGCTCTGACCACCTCCTTCACCTTACAGTCCTCAACCCTATAGTACGCTTTACATGGATCCAAGACGAATGGGACAAGGACTATATTTACCAAGCTAAAGAAACCATTTTGGATTGCGTAAGTACAATCTATTGCTGTTTACTATATCTAAGTGGCTTTTTGTAGATGCGCCAATACCATAACCGGATGTCGTTCACCACTGCGACCACTGTACCTGCCCCAGACCAACCTGCTTCAGTTGCTGGAGCATGGCCACGCCCAACGTGGTTCAGAGTTGAACAACCCACACTCACAAAGAAACCGTCGCCGCAAGCATTGAGTGTAGAAGTTGAATACCGCAGATACATTTCATCTGGGACCTCCTCCCCTGACACCGACGTCCTGTGGTTTTGGAAGGTGAGACTCTTTTTGTTGAATGGCACCATATATGACTCACTCATTGAATAGGCCAACAAGAACGAGTTCCCAACTTTATTTGCAATTGCGATGGACTATCTCCCAGTGCAGGCAACATCTGTGCTGTGCGAAAGAGTCTTCTCATTGTTGAAGGAGACGGACACCGCTAAACGAAACCGCATCAATCCCGCGCTAATGGAGGCCATTCAATTACTCAAGTTCCGGCTCAAAAAACAATGCCTCAACTTTACAGCCGGGTGGTCAATGTCAGAAAGTGCAATGGGTGGGCCATCCAACCCAAGTGGTGACCTCCTTAATGATCTCTTCGTGCGCAATCCTGATTCTGTGATGGACAACATATTGAATGAATTTACTACCTACGATTGTGAGTCTTGACCATTTTCAGTATTTTTACTCTAATTGTTGTTATGTAGTGTCCCATAGTATGCGTAGCGTCTCACATGTTGCACGGTTGAACCGAAATGCAGATGTTTGTTTGTTGACGTCGGAGTTGGAATTGATGAAATAACACGTAAGGACTGAATGCCAACAATTTGACGAACCCTCCCTTCTCCTTTTCGCGCTCAAAGCTGACAATAGCAATGCCCCTTCAAGGCCCAGAAAATACCGTTGAAGAACGATCTTCTCTACGGCCAGATTTCGTGCGTGTCGGTGCCCGGTACAGGGTAGGAAAACTGCTTGGTTCGGGTGGATCTGGTGAGTCCGACTCTGACTCAATTTCGACGCTTCTCTGACACCTCTCTAGGTAGTGTCTATCTAGGAAGAGATATTAGGACGGGAGCAGATGTTGCTATAAAGATAGGGCACGCAGGCTTGTCGCCTTCAAGGCTCAATCACGAATACAATGTGTATACGAGCATCACTGGCAGCCCAGGTACCTCCCCAGTACTTTGGTATGGTAAAGAGGGCTGGCACGAAGTCATCGTCCTGGAATACGTTGGCAATCCACTTGACAATTTGATCAACAAGCCGGAGTTCGACAGCAGGAAGGTATTCTTGTATGCCTCCCAAATGGTATGTTTGTGATATCGATTTAAAAAAAAAAAGGTTTACTGAACACTCTCTCACATGCCCAGCTCTCAACAGTCGAGTCGCTACATGCTCAACACTTTATTCATCGCGACATCAAGCCAGATAACTTCATGGTTTGAGCTGATACCCCCCCTATGGGCCCTACCATCTTCCTCATTGACTTCGGTTTGGCCCAGCTATTTCGCAATCCCGCAACCTTTTTACACAGCTCCTACACCACGGGACATTCGATTGTCAGTACTGTTCGGTTCGCTTCTGTCAATGGCCAGCAAGGATACGCCCAATCACGTCGCGACAACCTGGAGTCCCTCACCTACACCATCATATATCTAGCGCGCAGAAGCTTACCTTGGGCTGCTTGCAGAGGTCACGAAGCGGTCCTCCGAAAGAAGAAGTTGATCAAAGTAGAAGAGCTGTGCGATGGTCTACCCGCTCCCTTCTGCGAGTTCGTTATCCATGTCCGTTCCCTTGGCTTCGACAAAAGGCTGGACTACCAGCACCTTCAATCCATCCTCTCGCAGTGCTCGGAAGCCAAGATCAACCAAGCTGGCAAAGCGCCGCCCTTCTCTGCTCCCTCCCCTGTCGATGTGAATTGCACACCCGTTTGCGATCCCACGTAAGTAAAACTTATGACGTATGAATAATTGATTACAGTTACTCATTACATGTCACTTAGCCTCTGTACCTTAACTTCCACGACCACCCATGAACCTCAATATTTATTCCACCCGCGCACTCCAAGAAGAAGGGTTTGGTGTTAGTTCAGCATTAGGCCTGATTAATGGCAGGCTTAAAGCTCTGTGGACATCTTTTTGGGGTACATGATTGTAGCACACTTTAAATATTGATTTTGTTGGAGTTTGGTGTATGATGTACACTTGATCACAAAGATCTTGATAAAAGCTACCTAGAAATATGAACCAGACCCCGCCGCCCTCCGCTCCACGAGCATCACACCACTGTCATCGCTCGCGTCGTCACAGCAACCGGCACCCGCATTCAAGTGGCCGAGCCACCAAAACGCGATAATAGAGTATGCTCACTGCTGCCAAAGACTCTGAGCTAAGCTGGAGTGGGTTAGCTGTGAGGTAAGGAGTTTCGAGAATACGCAAGGGATTGCTGACACAGATGTGAATGCCGACACAGATGGGAGAGAAGTCGAACCCTCGGGCTTTGACACCCAGGAATGAGGGGGGGCGCTGCACCTTCCATGGCCAAGGGCACCGCTGGCATCGAGTCTGCTGGCGGGGCTGAAAAAGCCGCTGCTGCAGGACTCGAGGCGTTAGTGCCTGGGACATATGGTGGGGCAGGGAGCAGGCGCGACAGAGCGAGTGAGCACTCGATGGGCCGGAAAGAAAGTGACCAGGTGAGGGGCACAGACGAGTTGGTGACCGCAGAGGGAGGGACTTGCCAGGATGCAGAAGAGGGCGACCGAGTAAGGGGCGCCCTCTGGACATTGCAGAGGGGGGACACGTCAGGACATGGGAAGAAAGGGACCGAGTGGGCACTCACCCTCTGGAGACCGCTAACGGAGGGACTTGTCAGCCATGGGAAGCGACCAAGCAAGGGAAACGCGCAGGGGACCGCAGAGGGGGGAACAAGTAAACAAGAAAGGGGTAGCTAGGGATCACAGAGGACAAGTGAGGATGCAGAAAGAAATCGACCAGTTAAGGGGCACACTCAGGGAGCGTAGAGGGAGGGATGAGTTGGGACACGCGACCGAGCGATGGGCACTCACGAGTTGGGAAACTTTTCGATTGGACTCAACCCAAGATCGAATGGCGCGGAGGGCAATGTCACCCGGAATTGTGGACATGTGTGTGCGTTTGAGATGATGGGCGAACATGTGGAGAAGGCACTTGAACGAGTGCGACTCTAGAAAGGGGCATGTGCTACCGACATCGGCGTTGCAATCCACAACATAGTCTTTGATGCAAATTTGATGGCTTCTGGCAAGCTGGACGTGAAGAGCGTGAGGCACACAGGAGGGTTGGGCGGAGTACACAGAACTGGGGTAAAAAAAAAATAGGACTCACCCATTCGAACCCCACAACAAAAGGTGGGAGCTCCTCATCGTTGTTGTTGCATGTGCTGCTGATGTGGTGTTCACCTTGCTAGAGGCCACTGCTGTGATGCTAGGAGACAACGCATTGGAGAGTTGGAGACTGGGGGTCGGTTTCGTCCTTGCGAACCCTCTTCGCACCGCCAAAGAGATAGGGATTCATCGTCAAGACCTTGCAACAATCAGTTTGGAGAGATTGGTGTTTGAGAAGATGGCGTCATTGGGTGTGAGGTGCAAGCAGAAGCACGATGATGAGAGGGAGACAAGTGGCTGAGTCGGCGGCTCGAGCTGAGCCGGAATCCAGCCGGAGAAAGCCAGTGTTTTTATTGGCTCGGCTTGGCTCGGCTCAGTGGTGCAAAACCCATGGCTTGGCTCAGCTTGACAGCCAACGGACCGGCTTCTGATGGCTTGGCTCTGGCTGGCTCCGGCTTTTGGAGCCGCCGCAACACTACCCTAAAGCCATGTTTGGCGTTCCCAAACCAGAGTACAGAACCAGCTCCCCCACCATAACTTACTCATATCAGCCCACAGCCCCACAGCCTCCCATGTCGCAGCCATGGAGCACGCCTACCACAGCACCAGCACCTACACCATCCATGCCTGCCACAAGCACTGGCACTGCTGCCTCCTTCTTCTGCTTTGGACCGTGTCCCAAGGCATGCACGTTTTGCTGTGCCGAAAACCACTGAGTCCATGATTGCACCATTGTGGGTGAATAAGTCAAATTGGGATGCACCTCCATCGTCAACGACTGCATTCATTTGCCAAACGGTCAACTGGTCCCATTCGACAGCTCCAGGAGAGGACTGAAGGTGAGTATCAACACATGGCTAAACTCACAGATCGCTCCTGCTGTGGTGCCAGCCCAGTCACATGCTATCTTCACTCAAGACATGCCACCTCACTTTGACCCCAGCAATGCTTCCACCAGTTGGATCGAAGAAGTTGTTGAGTCCCATGTCCTACAAGTCAAGGATAGCGTCACCACGGATGAAGAAGAGTTCTCACACAACATTTTCGAGGGATTCGCTTGTTAAGGGCCAAGGACCCTAAGGTGCGACATGCATGGGTTTGTATAACGGCGGCGGGACTTGTACTTCAAGGGATCGCAGGTAGCGAACACTGGCCCTTGGATGTGCTGGTATGACCGGTCTGCACGCGTGCAAGACACTAGTGAGGATAATGAAAGATGTAGAGGAGAGTCTCG
>Ga0307510_10000258_pt1 | contig 48277 bp, 54 predicted proteins | sample 12_EM_MG_FD_207224 | JGI IMG/M metagenome (GOLD analysis project Ga0307510, IMG submission 207224) | Populus trichocarpa ectomycorrhiza microbial communities from riparian zone in the Pacific Northwest, United States - 12_EM | ecosystem: Host-associated > Plants > Roots > Unclassified | place... | reverse complement strand
CTCCGTGGTGCATGGCGAGCTCAACAGGCGATATTCAGTATAAAGTTTGTAAGGAACGAGATCGCCTATCACATGTCCCTTGCTTCATACATGGGCTGCTGCTGGCGCTGCGCCGCAGCATTAGCCTGAGGGGTCTGGGAGAATTCGTCGTCGGCTATGTACGACATGATCATAAGCAAAATTCTCGAAATAGATACAAATATAGAAATTCCGGTCTACCTGTCGCAAAAGTTGATGCGGAGGTATCGGCATACTGTAAGAGCCCTGCTACTTCGCCTTTTCGGATACCTGTCCTTATCACTGCGAACCGAGATGATTCCAGCCTGAGAGAATGCGCCGAGCGCCGAAAGGTGCAGATTCGGGAAGTAAGAGGTGGTTTATTATATAAGCAGATTTTTTTTTTTTGATACATGATCTTTACGAGACTGCGCTCTGCTCTGATGAGGAGACTTAACTGACAATGAGGGCGTGATACAGAGGTACATGGAACATACAGCAACGTGACAACATTAGCAAAAAAAAAGAGATTATCTAGGTAGATCCCCAGCGAGTGAAGTGTGATGAACGGATAAGTATAGTGCAAAAGGATCGAATCTTTGTCATATCAAGAAAGAGTCCAAGGAAGGGGAGAAACTGCCTACACTTTTCTCGTCTTCATCTCCCACGTCCCATCACGACCCCGCGCGAGGCCGACAAAGATGCAGTCCCGCATGAGATAGTCCACCTTCTTTACGCCTTGGCTCTTTTCGCCCTGATTGTACTGACACCGTTCCTTCCATGCTCGCGAGATCTTTTCGCGCTCCTCTTGGGTGAGCTCGTTGTTGTAAAAATCCGAATTCTTGATGCGAGAAAAGAGTACGGCTTGGATCTGCGTGAGTAAGTCGTAAAATGTAACGCCGAGCCCGTTCGCGGTCCTGACTTCGATGTACCATGGTAGGCGCGGATGAAACAGTTTCATGTATGGCGTCGGCGGCTCCGTAGTAAAACGTGTGAGGTCGTAGCCCGTGACTTGACGCTTCAATTCACGGAACATGACCCGCGAAAAATCATCCCGCAGGTCCCACAAGAGCGGCGGCTCCCGGAGTGCGGCAAAACGTATGCGTTCGTCCAAAGTCCGTGAGGTGGTATCCACTGTGGATGCAGGGATAAATGAACATCTTCCATACAAGACACTAGAGAAGAAGAAAAAAGAAATCGTACGACGCACCTGGAGGGAAATTTCTCATGCGAGAAAAGTTGGGCATAAGTGAGCCCACACCTGATCGTGGCATTTGGAAACGGGGCCTCCATGACCCTGGTCGGTCATACAACCGAACGTCACGCTCTTTAGGATGGGTCGAAGTAGAACGAGTTAGGCCCGATGGCGATTGGGAATAAGAACCCCCACTACTGCTACTTGAGAGAACCGGCGATAAGAGGAACGATGCCGGCGGGACGACGGGTGAAGTGACACCACCACCGTACAGCTGCATGGAGTTGTCGAAAGCGCTCTCGCTCGTGCGAGGTTCGTATGTGGCATGCATCGGTGTAGAATCCGGGGGAAAGTAGTTTCTTGCGTCGAAAGGACCAGCTGGAGGTTCGGGCGGGACGTAATTCCGTGCGTCAAATGGTGCGGCCGGGGTTGTGGGTTGAAAACCTTGAACTGGGATGGGTGCGGCGACGGGTACGGAGGCGGCTGGATACATGGCTACGGCCGGTGGCATCCCTCCTCCGGAGTAATTTTGGGGGTCGATGGTCGGATATCCCCCCCATGGATCGGCCCCAGGCCACGTTGTAGAATAGTTAGATGGTTGTTGGCCTCCCCGTCCTGCTCCAGTATCGAAGTATCCTGGAAATCCTGCCATGCCTGAAAGCTCTGAAAGCGGAGGTATTTGGACGTAAGTCTTGGCAATGCTCATAAACTACCGCGCGAACGGAAGTATAGTAAATATAGAAGTAAAAAAAATTAGTTTTTAGGTGAAAAATCGGCGCGAGCGTGAAGCCTGACGGGGTCCGTAGTGGCGATCGTACTATGATAGCGGGAGATGTAACACGTCGAGCACGAGGTGATAAAAGGAAAGGAGGAGAGAAAGAGGAGATGGGTAGGGTGACAAGAAGGGTTGATAGAGCACAGCTCCCAGGAGGGATGAAGGGGGGACTCGGAGACGGTTCGATCTTCTTACCTGCTTCCGGCGCTTACTCGGCCGACGCCTTTGACTCAAAACAGGTGACCTCGCTGTTCGGGAAATCACTGGAGAGCTCGGGCTTGTTCTGGAGATTGTCTGGTAACGACGAAAGGGATAAGAGTTAAGGTGCGCTATCTCTACACACCCGGAGCTACTACAGACACAGATACAATTGGGGGAGTGCCCGAGGGGAAAAACGGTCTGGGCGCGGCAGGGGAGACCGCCATCAATCGATGGAACGAGGCCTTACAAAGAAGGGTCATACACGCCTCAGGGCAACTCACCTGCCCAACAACGCGTGGCACAATAAATGTCGTAATCATAACGGTGCGGAGTAACATCATTCAAACTTAGCAAAATACCCTCCAGAACCCAACAGCGCTGAATGTGCCTTCGCCTCGTGGCCATCTTTCCCGTCGGTGTTAAAATGACGTTCCGAGGGTGGTTGGGGCGCTGGTGGTATTGAGTGAGAACTGAATGGATCTGGGCCAACGCGAGGTCTAAGCACTTACTTACTTGTCAATCTTCGACGAGATGGTCTCAACACCAGTAGAAGCTACGTTCTTGTCTGCGATACCTCCTAGATGTGCGATAGACGTCAGGAGATCAATTAAATGATGTCACCACCAGGATCAATACCAGTGGACCCTAGATTTCGACTTTTGCGTCGTCAGATCCTTGGTCATTCATCTTAATGTCGTCGTCTCTTTGCGCTATATTCTCCATTGCTTCTCGACCCAGAAGAGGTAGAGCGGATATAGCATCCATTTGAGGGACACTCTCCTTGACAGCCTTCCACACGACTTGTGCACCCGCGAGGCCAAATGCTTGCGCACGTGCAAATTCCTCTTCTTCAAACACGCCACCCTTCGTATGCCAGTTTGTCCATACGAGTCGCGCACTCGGGCTATTCGGTGACTGCTGTGAACCGCTGATGTCCGTAGCGAAGGAGAAGGCGAAACAGCCACAGGCCACACCCGCGCGTGACTCCGCTTCAGAAGGGTCGAGAACCAGAAGCGATACGTCTTCGGTGGCGGAACGAAGCCATGAGACGGCAGTTGCGCAGACGATGCTAATCATGGGAATGGACCCAGCATTTAGCAGGGCCAGCGATGACGCATTAATGCATGCAGCGATCAAGGAAGGGGAGAAGCCTTCTACGGGAGACGGAGAGATGGATTGCGCTACAAGTTGTATGAGCGTCCTTGGATCGCGAGAGAGGACGATGGAGGGGGAAAGAAGACCCCGCAAAGACGCGGCGAGTGCTTTGGACTCCGTTCCGGGGAGCGACGACAGTGGCCGGACATTGACCTCGAATGTCGCCTTGGATGGCTGTTCAGCAGCAAAGCGGACCTCGATAGGGCCCGAGACCGAAGCGAGGCATTGAGTCTCACCTTTTGGCGCAATTAAGGAGACGCGGCACACTGACGAAGGAGGACGTACCAAAGCCAAACCGCGCCGATCCATCCACCCTGTCGAGCCTCTCGTATACAATGCACAGAGGTCTTATATCATCATTCCCTCGCCCATCAGCTCGCGAAAAAGGCATCTAGACAGCAGGCCCAGGTCGAGAGTCGAAATTTAAAGCCGACGCCAACGATGTTTGTTTCCTGGAGTTACGCCCCCCGTGACGGTGTGACAAGCTGACATGTCCGAGTCGCACTCACGCTCGCGGACGCGTTGCAACCGCGTTTTGCACGTCTGGGCAAACTGGATTGCCTTTATCGTTCCCTTTCTTTACTAGCGGGCACAAATACGAGTTTCTTTACATGCAAGGTATCTGAAGAATGGTGACCCCTCTCAGACGAGGTTAATTGACAGTGAGTAAAGTAAAATTGTTGCGCCACTGAAAATCTGACGTGACGTGGTCAGTCCGTCAATACGGCGGTACATTCACTTTACTAACACTACAGGGACTAGCACTGGCTCACCACTATGGATAATACTGTACTGCACGTTTGATGTGTCAACGTTTGTAAATGTCGTACTGTAAGTACAACATGTTACATGATGTGCATACAGCTGTTTTTAACGACTTCGCCTCATTCCTGCCCCACACCAAGTTCCACACGCGAGTCAGCTTGTATGGGTAGAATGATCGTACTTCCTCTTTTGACCAATTTAAGGCCAATATCTCTGACTCCCGCGGGAGATATCAATGGGACTCATTGTGTGGCTGCTCATCTCCGCGCTCTATTGTTCGTTAGTGCTATTGTCCTCGACCCATTCTGGCAGACACAGTGGGGTACGCAAGATACACGCGTATTCATGACTCCCACTGCCTTCCTTTTTAGGGTATCGACGCTTGATGGGGGTTTCCTTACACGCATCCCCCTTTGTCCCCCTAGTTGGGCCAGCAGCCACTCCGGAGTCAGGCAACTAGAGCAGCTACACGTTAAAAGGCCCTGCTATCCCGTGGTTTACCGTCCCCTTGACCCCTCGTACATGTCCTCCGCTAGAGTACATGTCCAACTATGAAGCTCAATATTCGGCGCTAGAACCCCGGGCCGTGCCGTGAATCCCTTTTCCCTTGCCCTTGTGCTCGCCAGATAGCCCTTCGCTCCACGAGGCCGTTGGATCACTGGGAGCCGTCTGTTTCCGGAATGAATCCGTCGTGAGCTGCGTCGCCTCCCCAGGACGTCCTGCCTACCTCTGGGCTATGGTGCGGCTGCGGCACATCCCCGCTCGCTAACTTATCTACCCTTATCTACCCCCGGGTTACCTACCCTGAGTGTTCCCCCCAATCGCTTGGCGTGCTCCTAATTCTTGTTCGTGACCTGATATTTTTCTCCCCCTCCCCCTCCCTGTACGTCCCCGAGGCCCCAGGTGTCCGCACTTTCACGGCGCCTTTCTCACTGGTTCTTCACCATTCTCTCGTGACAATATTATCTCCCTATGTCCTATATCCTGAGCAAGCGGATTCCGTCATCGATATTCTCTATTCCCTTATTCCGGTATTTTCCGCAACCCCAACAAATTGATGCAGTTCTGAACTTCTGGGCGTATGCCCCAGCGGTCCTCGGCGTTCCTTTCGCGTTTTCCATTTACGGCTTTTGTCCGTCTGATGGTTCCGTGCATTTTTTTTTTTACCCCAAACCTTAGATCTCCCAGCCACCAGCCACAAACTATAATTTTAAATCGCTTAAGGTGCGGGCGCAGCCAACCATGTTCGGTGTCTCCCCACTTTACGGGTAAAATCCATCATTATTCGTTGTCAAAGGTCTCCGCTTCTCGACTCATGGCCTTCCAGGAAAAGACAAGATACGAACATTTCATGCGATGAACATGGTGGAAATCCTGTTTTTCCGTCAGCGTCAGTTTTACACTTCGGGCCGGGTTTCCGAGGGTGAGCTTCGAACTTCCCAGCCCTGGCATTCGCGGGCACACGCGGGTTCCCACGTGCAATAATTTCTGCCGTAACTTACTTTCCGTCTTTGTAGCCGTCAGCTGACAGGCGATTTCCAAGAATCACCAACGGTTGTCAATAGGATTGTTTGTATCCATCAGACATTCCCTTCATCACGGCAGCGCTCCAGTGTTCCTGTCATTCTGGTACCAGTGCAAATATTTACAAATAAAATGAATTTAGGGTGAATTTCCATCAAATGCAATCGTATACAGGGAAGGGCGAAATTGCCGGATAAATGATACAGTGGGGGGGTGCGCTATCCAATGCCAAGATACTATCAATATACAAAGAGAGGGAACGCCATTACCGCTACATGCATTGATCAAGGGTGTCCAGCAGCTCGAAGAGAGAACAAAGACGTCGTCAGAACGCAAATGCTTGCGAGGACTGTATGAACACGTCCGTCAAGTCAGTAACGTCCATACTAGCCACCTCTGGTACAGGAAGCTTGTGACTGTGACTGTAGAACGGGAACGATCCCTTTGAAGGTGGGTAGGACTGATGATGGTGAGGATGCGGTTCATGTACCAAGGGGTTACTCCCGAACCCTTCGGGAGGTAACGCCGTCCCTTGGCTGTTGTCAAACCCGACCCCGCCACACGAATCGAACTGGGTCATCATGTTGTACAAATCGAACGCGGGAGTAGACGGTGCCTGCACCGCCTCCACTGGCGAAAGCGGTCCTCCCGCATAACTGATCGGCGTACATGGTGAACTGGGGAAAGGTGAACCCGACCACGATGACTCCAAGAACGACATGTCGATCGAAAGTGAGGGCGTATAGGATCCAGGTGTGCACGATGTCGTATTCTCTGCGTGGAATGCACCATACAACTCAGCGTTAGGTGCGGGACTGAGGGGATCAATAATAGATTCAATGCATGTCGCCGGCGCTTCATGAAAAACGAATGTGTTGAAATCCTAGATGAAGAATAACGTTTAGCCAAGCAGACAACAAGAAAACACGTAACACGCACAAGAGAAGGTGCATCTTTGGTAACGAACGAGTGACCGACGGGAGGAAGTACAAGTGGGGGCATGTCACTCCATGTGGTATCCGAAGGCGTGTCGGCATTCTCAGCGAAATTCGCGAAGGGCGAGGAGCTAAAGACGGAAGACGCAGAGGAAAATGTAGAGCTGATGGTGAGCTCCTCCGTTTTGGGAGTCGATGGGCGCGACAGGGTGGGTTGCGAGCTGGAGGCCCTAAGACGCCGAGAGGATGGCTTGGGATCAGGACGCAGGAACGCAGGGGCGGAGGGATCTGTATCCGGTGCCGGCTCGGACAATGAACGACGGAACGACCGAGCCGTGATGGGAGTATCGAAACGGGTGACGATGGTGGGAACATGGCTCTTGTCGAATTCCTCGATCGCCACCTGGAGGTCGGCGCCCTTCTTCCCCTCGACGAGTAGTTGCGCGATCTTGGCGCAGCGCTTCATGTCCTTGGGCCCAACTTCGCGCACCTTGCGCTTCTCTGTGGCACCCTTGGCCTTGACGTGCGAAGGACGGAACGCGTAATCGGGGAACTTGCGCTTGTGCTCGGCCTGGGCCATCTTGGCCTTGCTGTGCCAGAACTGGCGTTCCTCATGCGGCATATTCTGCCAGGTGAGCCCGATGATCTTTGAGAGCGTGCTGTGGTTGGTCTCGACCTCGGTGGAGACGTGACGACTCTTAATGAAGGAAGAGCGGAAGAGGATGAATGCGTTGGGAGGGCGAGGTATGTGGTCATCTGCCTTCTTCTTCCCGTGCCCTGGCTTTTTAGGACCTGAGCCATCGAGAGTCGAGGGGAAGAGCGACGATGCGGGCTCTGCGTTCTCGACTGATGGTTCCTCTATGAATGTGCCCGGCGTGACGGCAGGGGCGAAAGCGATCTGTTGAGGAGCAGATATTGACTCCACGGGATCGGTCCATGTGAGACGGATCCCTACGTGAACTTCTTAGCCAGGCTCGCGAGGGGAAAGGGTAAGGGTCCACTCACCATCCACATCCTCCTTTTCCTTCTTAAGTGACCGCGTACGCTCAGCAGGCATGTCCAGAAAAAAACAGAGGCAGAGGGAAGGTGTCGCGAACAAGGGACGGGAGGTATGCCTTATTTCGGGGGATACAGAAGACGTATGCACGGGAACTCATGGCAGCGCCAGGACGCTTTATAGATAACTCTACCTAGGCCCGAAGCTGAAGAGGTCCCGCGCCTTCCTATGGGAGGCTGACACGCGCTTATTTCCAGGGGTTCGCCACATAGAAATATCAATTTTTCTCGATTTCTCGCTTGAGGACCTAAAGCACTTTTCAGTTACGGCGGTGTCAGCACCGTCTACACGTTACCAATCCCTTTCTCCGGATCGGCGCCCACTTACCCGCCCTCTATTTCCTTCTTTGGGTATCACCCCTCGGACCTCCGGCCGTTTCCCGCTCAGCCGACCGATCACTTTCCCCCGATCACCTCTTCAAGTGAGCATTTCACAACCCCACTTCTACCATCATACTCTCAGTGGGGCAGAACAAGTGGCTATGTCATAGGCGTCGACGTCCGCAGGCGCAGTCTGCCACCTGAACTAATCAATTGGATTGGTTTCAGGACCTGGTGAGGGCCCCGTTCCTATTTTACAAACACCATAAGCAATTACAAGCCCTTCCTGATGTGCGTTGTATTCCCTTGTTTCTTTCAACCAACCACCACCACCGCACCTCACCTGTGCCACTAACACACTTCGGGGTACCAACGGTGACAAATATGTGATGTCGCCCCATCTAGATTTTTGAATTAAAGCCTCCGCCGTCGTGACAGTGCTGTCAAGAGGAAGCGAGATGTCTCTCTTTGGTGTCGGTGTGTCAGCCCTACCAATAACATGCTGTTTCTATGGCGGGGGGATCTTGACCTTCTGGGGTAACGTCCGGGAAGTTGAACTTACCGCTGTATCTGCGACACCTTTGAGGATTTTCTGTGTCCGGACTCATCTGACCGGTTCCTCCGAAGATTACGGCCGACCTGAAAGCCAGCGTGTAGGTTCCCGAACTTTAAAACTAAGGTCCAGTTCATTTCCTGTTTCTGGGGGTAGGGTGAGAGAGATATGACCGTTCTGGTCAATGATATCTTGCCCTTGTTAGGGTCGCATAATGAAAAAACTCTTGGTCCCAACACCAACACGTTCCTTGTTACGGTTGACCAAAGGAGATCCATTCCCCTGCTTTGGCCGTCCGGTGTCGCCCCTCGTGGCATGTAATACCACGATTGCGTAGTAATTCTCGAACGTTTCTTGGTCCTTCACATCGGGTCATACCATGTCCCTCAATTTTGCGGAAATTAGACACGAGGCCGAAGTTTCGCGTTGATAAGATATCCCATTCGGATATGTCGAATAGAATACCCGATCTTTGAGGAAATCTTGATGAAATACTTCCGAAAGGAAACAATTCTACATAAATTGAAATATAATTACGTCAGCTTTACGTTGATACGGCCGCGCTGCTCTTGTACCATCATCAACTGATGAATGTTCACTGTCGACCTTCTAGCCCTGTACTCTTCCCGCAAGCGATTCGGCTGTGTCAGTCCTCGCTTGCAGAGCCTTGTCCATGCCCACACCATACTTGTATTGTGCGCGTGGGGCCGCGTCTGCCCACTCATTCCGTTCTTATTCAGTTGAGTTGGTTCTACATCTCAACGGAGATGACCGGCATCGTTCCATTTCCACCATCTTTTTTTCCCACCTCTTTTTTTGGGAGCACGATTGCAAACACTTTCCGAAACTGCGATCTTCTCTTCCCACAAAGAGGGCAAAACAGCGCAGAACTCTGCGCAAATAGGTCGTTAAGACGTTTACGCCGCAAGGGACCAGGAGTGAGACAAAAAGTGTAGAGCGCACTGTAAAATGCCGTCAAGCGCTGTTCCCATGCCACGATTCCTTGAGAGGGTGGGGGCGTAAAGTGTGTTGAATAAGCAATGCCATTGAGGGAAATATTTGTGATGGGTGGGGCGTTAGTCTTCGACGAGGGATAGTTCGTCTCTGTTTTTTTTTGACAGCAAGGAGAATTCTGAAACGACGAGTGTAGCCACCCCCTGCGCAGGGGCAGGACTAACCAGAGCACCAGGTTCCTGCACCTTTGCCAAAGCCGGCCTGGGAATGACCTAACAGGCTGCAACTATGATCGGTCGCGTCAAAGCCGGAAAGGGAGCCGCAATCATCCCCATCAAATATCATTCGCAGAAGTTCTGCTTCTGACCACGCTGCCAAACTCAAAAGAGACGACTCGCCAAGTTGGGCGCGCATCAACGAATCCCGTGTGGGCAACGCGATGTTGCAGCCATGCGTCGTGTTCATGATGATGGTGATGGAGATCTTCTGGTCAGGAATCTCTTGTTTTCTCTTCACCCTCCCGCCCCCGCCCCCTCCCCGGCGGCCGCAACACGCGCAATGCGGGGTTCCGGCGACTAGCGCATGTGTTTCGAAGACCTTGTTCGGCGCGCCGGCGGATGGCCGTTTGCACTTTCCCACTCTACCCCACGACCCCGTCGTCGCTCGTGCGTTCCGTAAGGAATACTATACCGTACATGAAGTCCTCAATTTGATCCCGGTTCCGGAGAAGCGCGGCGACATGAAACACTGTATAGAGCGGGATACTACCAGTACATACTAACTTATATTCGCGACGCGCGCCCCATGCTAGTGGGCCCGAGACGCAGGTGCCCGCCCCTACGTGCTGCATTCTGCGCCACCTGCGGGACCGTACTTGGCACGTTCATCTTTTTTAGGTTCTCGCAAATCTCTCTCTCCGAATTTGCAACACTGACAAGTATATGCGATAAACTCGTTACAGCGTTCGTCTAACTCCGCCATTGATCTGTTTGTGGAATTCGGGGTTCTTTGCGCCCAGTAAAAGAGGGGGTAAGCAGGGCGCTGAAGCCAAACAACCGTAACCGCCCATGGTTATGCTCGGCGTGGGCGGAGACGCATCAAAATAATACGACGTGTCCAGGCGGGGACACAGTGTCGTTACGAGGATACCTTGTCTCGGTTGTGGGACGCCTCAACAGCCCATCGCCCATCCATGATCCATCCCTCGCGATACGCGATCCGGAAAATGGAGCCAAGGAATGGAGTGCCTCTGCGATCGAGTGCGGTGCACCAAGGGGATAACCAATAACCCGGCGGCTCGCTGGGAGCAATAGTTCCCCCTGGCGTCGTCTCACATTTGGGCTATCGGATACGCCACTGCCAAAGTTCAGTCAAGCGCCGGAAGCCGATCGGCATATCGCGACATGACAGCCGACTGTTTGTCTGTATGATCTAGGTTCACCGGGAGTCTAGGAACAGGTGAAAGGGGGTTCTGGGTCGTGAAGGGTGGAGCTGTCGCCACTGCATTGATGGGCACAGGCCTGCTAGCAAGTCACTGACGTTGGCGCCAGGCTAAATCCCGAATTCTAGGGGATCATCTAGAAACCTTCGGTGTCGCTGATGGTGACTCACCATCCCTTCCTGCGACTGGCGCGGCCGTAACAACTTCACCAAAGTCATGACCCTCCGTGTAGCTAGTACTACCCCCTTTCTAGGGATTATTCTCGCATCGCGTCACTTGAGATCTAACCGCTTTTGTAAATAAAGCAAAATGGACGAAATAGTGATGAACAGTCGTATCCGTGGTGCCCGTACGATGTGGTAGCACCGTGATAAATTTCCTTTTCATTTATACAGTAGTGCAGCGTTACGGGTGAAGGAAAGGCCTGAGTCTAGAACGGACTAATTTGTGAGACTCCGACTGCTCGACCCTGTTGTACCATTGAAGGGAAGAATACACGGGACCAACGTTCCCGAAATTTTAAATCAGCCGACAGATGGCTGGTCAAGGGAGTTGCGTGAAGATATTAGACCCGGTGATATTGAGCATAGGACTCGGGCTTCGGATGAGAGGAGACGGAAGTATGTCGTAGAGAAAGATGGTGATACGTCCTCGCAGCCTTACAGAATTCGAGGGTGTGTGTGAGAGTACCATGAATAGGTGTAATATCTCCAGGCTGTGTATGGCCAGAGACGTCTTGAGCTACCCTTTGGAGGGTGGATGTCTGTTCATATGACAGCAGTGGACGACGTACAAGCGAAGTGGGAGGAAGCAAGGTCTCGCGGCTATGTGCTTCGGGGCGTTATGTACTCCTTTGGGGATCAAGCATGAGGCTGTCTGGCCCCTGTCTCCATCCCTATTCTTGGTGGTCTATGAAGCGAGCCGACCACGAGGGAGCACGATGACGCACTGCCTCCGGTGTTTGATGCCTGTGATACGCCATACACGTTTTTCCATTCAATCAAATATTGGCACTGGGAAGTAGTCATCGTTCAAGACATCTATGAGCAGTGACTCCCAGCTGCACCCAAAATATTAGAGAATGGGTTGGAGAGGGGGAGGGGGTGAAAATCTTCAGGAGCCAGCATAAGAAAAGACCATGAGTGTCCCTTGTCCCGTGGTTGCAAACCGTCTGGGCGAGCACACAGGCACCCCTAGGATAAGACACGCGGCAACAAAGCACGCCGCAGGACCAACAGGGGTTTACACACGGGAACAGCGGACAGACACAATAATCCCATTGGAAGTTTCCCTCGTGCCTATCTCCGGCCGATTGCAAGGTTTGTGCGTTGTTTACTTACTGCACCCGAATAAAAAACATGGGAATGACCTCCAAAGACTAAAAAAAAAAAAAGAATCGCGAGTGTTGTTTGGTTTTGTGTCCGCGGTGAATGAGAGATTTATTGTCATTCGAGAACGAGTGCTGACGTTAAGTCCGCAGCTGGCAAAGGGTCACGAGTGCCACGTCGTGTGAGGATCCGGCGAGGTCGGCCACGAGGCAATTACAGTCACATTCAGAAAAAAAAAAAGAATACCCTTCTCCCTTAATACGTCGATGATGAGAATGCGTTGCCAAATCACTGATTAAGGAACTGTCCGTGGATTTCAGAATATTTTTCCTGGAGGGCGGCGATGTTCTGGGATATGAAATCGATGTGTAGGGGTCAATAGGAATCTCTCCTTGCGCGTGACACAAGTGCCGCCAATTGATGTAGGTATCTGTGAAAGAAGAACACTGCGAGTGGAAAGCGCTGAAAAGCATAACAATAACGGAGGATGATATCGGTGATACACCGCAAAGATAACTTGTTCTCACCTGTTGTCATCTACGGCCCGCTCTCCCGACGGTTACACCACGTGATCCCCGCACAGTCTCGCTTGAGATTTGGAGGAAAACAATCATACACGACTCTGCGACATCGAAAATACTACAATCACAAATCGTCAAATTAGTAGCTGAGGAAGCGCGGATCAACTGGATCTCCCCTTTAATAAAATCCAGAGACCGGGTGCACGCCTCGGCACAGAGGTACTGTACTTTAGGTTGTCATGTCGTAGGTCTGAAACTCACTACAACAACTGCTATATTCGGACCAGCCGCATCGAGCACGCTAATTCCTAACAGGGAAAATTGATAGTGGGCGCAGGCATCGGTCCACATCTCCGGACAGGCATAACATTATCGCGGCGTAACTGATAACCAACTGTTTCAAAAAAAAAACAAATTCGTACCGCTTCAAAGACAAAGACACAGGACAGTCGCGCTTGGCGCGTTGGACTTTCGTGCGTCTCCGGTCAGTAACTGTCGCATGTGGAGACAGTCGGCTTGTACTCGCTCAGGTACTGCGTACCGCTCAAGCGAGACGTCCCCGGGCAATATTGTCATTTCTGTACACCTGGCTGAAATCGTGGTTGACCTTTCGGATATTCCTTTTCCCGGAGCACTCTAACCTCTGTCTCGCGAGCGAACACGCCCCCGAATCAGGACGGAGTGATGAGGCGTGCCGCCCGTAGTATTGATACTCGAGCGCGAGCGTTAACGTTGCAGGTTCGTCATGATCGGTGGCGCTGCAGGCTTGTCGCTAGAGCAGCAAAAGCCTAGTGTAACCAGTTCTGGTACAGGCCTGGTACACCCAAGCTTTACCAATTGGCGTAGAGCTGGCCGAAGATCTGGGATCGACCATTCGTCACTCGGCTGCTCTTGAGTTCGCGCCAACGTCGTGCAGTGCTAGGTGGTTGAGCTCCACTTCGTGCCTGTCGGAGGTGGTGACTGATCTCCGTTGACATCGTTACAATCCAGGAAAACAAGGGAGGCCACAATTGTCGCATTTGCGTGGTCCCAACGTGGTGCCTTGCCCTGTCCGCTAATGCCGTACGGCGCCGCCACTACACTTTCCTTCCTTCATCGCGAATTTGACGCTCAGGGACACGCGCAGTTCTTTGCACTTTCCTCTTCCACTTGTTACTGCTTGGACAACGTAGGAAGAACCCTCTGGCTAGCTCATAGATAATTTTAGCCTACACTGTTGTCATCGCTATTCAGGTCCCCAATGAGGCGTGTCATCCTACATTGAGTTGTGCGACTAAAGTAGAACAAGTGCCCAATTATACCGAAAGAAGGCCATGATACATACAAAGTTCGGGCTTCTACGAGTCCATATCCATGGTTCTGTCCTCTGATTCAGGACTTTCATCAACACGGTTTGGGGGTTGCGGCGCGCTCTGGGGCGATGCACCGCGTTGTTGAGAACGTGATGGAGTCTGCACCGTAGGTGGTTGTTGCTGAGCATGGAAACCCTTCCGCTGGGAGCGTGCAGAGGGGTTGAAATGTCCGCACTTAGGACAGACATATTCTACCAGCAGAAATGGTCATCGTCAACATCGTTCAGTATGCGGAGTAAAGAATCATGTGTACGTGCGTCTTCCCACATATCTTCTTTCACAAGTCCATTATGATTGAAACACTTCTGGCAAATAAGAGCATAGCGCGAGGCGGCCGCGTTTACTGGCAGCTCGTCCTCTCCGAGAAGGGCATCAGCAAGCTTATCATACCAGAGCTTGCGCGGGGGAGGGAGGGGCTGCTGCGGGGTAACTGCATGGCAGGCATATAAGATGTGTTGCACGAACAGGAGGCCAAGAACGGGACCCACGTGGAAGTTGATTCTGCATACCTGGGGGGGTCGAGGTACGGATGTTCGCAGGAGTGTTTGGGGGTGCAGAAGGTACCGCGCGTTGCGGCGTGGCTGGAAGTTGTTGAGGCTGAAGTCGAGACGACGGGCTATCGATAGGCCGAGCGGTAGACCCAGTAGGGGCGCCAACCTCATACCGTTCGAGAAGTTCACGCGTTTCGTAGTAGTTTGTTCTTTTCTTGAAGTCTTCGACCTTATTCCGCCGCGCGAGCTTCAGCTCTGCCAGGCTTTTCTCTGAAAAATATGGTGGGCACGAGGCGTACGCGTGGCTGGCAGTTGTGGCACATACCTTCTGCGTTCCCTTTACGATTGTACCATAACTGCACGATCCGGCGGGTGAAAAGAATTCTAGAAACAGGGTTGGTCATGTAAGCAGACAGGATAGGTAAAAGTATGACGTACATTATAGGTCCAAGGATAGCTGGGAAACCCTTGACGGCCTTCTCCATCGAGCTGTTAGGCCTGTGCCCGCTCATCTGTGGAAGCAACTGGGTATACCACAGGCCAAGATAGGCACCCCATCCTGCGAAGGTATACAAGGTGACAAGTAGGGTGGCGCGTCTCTCGCGCAGGCGAATCTCGTTCAGCCGCACCTCCCGCTTCTGAATGTCTAATGCAAGAGCCGCCAGGACCTGGCCAAAGTCCTCAGGCTCTTTCTGCAAACAAAATCAATCTCGCATTTACATATGTCAAAAGGTAATGACTGCGCACCTTTTTGAACCAGGTGAGGAGGCCCATGTTGAGAGTGATAAGTAGAGTCAGCGGAGGCGAGAAAGAGAACTGAGCTGAGGTAGGATGACGTATTACCGGACCACTACGGACCGCTCCTCTGATACCGTGTTTTTGCACGCGGCGCGGGAGACGCGGTCCTTGACACATCCACCACATCCGAGAGTTGGTGACCTAGCCCTGGTGTATGCGAATGTCTACGAGAACCGGATGTTCAGACATGTTCAGTTCTCAGTCAAACTCTCACGTACACTTACACCCACACTCAGCTCGCCTCTCTCATCCTGTGTCCCACCACCACAGCAGCTTCCAACCACCATTCCGATAGACGGAGCAGGACGCAGAGTTCTTGACAACCTGCTTTTACCGGAGAAAAAAGCCCGAAAAAGGAGAGATAAGGAAGATTCCAGTACGTCTGATCGCTTTTCTGAAGTGGTCCTGAGCTGGAATGACCCTTTCCCCGCGCTCCTCACAGTCAAACGTAATGAGGTTGGCGTGCAACTCCTGTCGCGTCGCTTGCACCGCCAGATATTCAAAAATGTCTCTTTCCTACCCCCAGAACCTCGCTTTGTTCGCATCGCGCGGGAACATCTAGAGATGCATGGCCTCGATCCCAAAAGCGGTTCCGTACTCCCTAATATAGCCCTCACTCTACCACCCCTCCAAGGCTATACCATTGACCAACATTTTCACCGTATCGGGGTGCGCGCGGCGCAGCCGTGGTCTGGCCTCGCCGTCGACCTCATTAAAGCGCAACTTCCGCCTCTTCCCGATCAATGGCAGATCCAAGCTGGTTGGACCAAGTATCACTATCACCTTGATGGTTCGAGCTTTAGCGAGTACGTCGAATTTCCTCACCATGACGGAAAACCGGAAACCATGCTTGTCTTCGACGTCGAGACAATGCCCGGATATCACCCCTACGCTGTCCTCGCCTGTGCAGCATCTCCCAATGGATGGTACTCCTGGATTTCCCCTTGGCTCTTCGACCAGTGTGCAGATCCCAAGCAGCTCGTCCCTCTCGGTGACCCGAATGTAGCGCGTATCGTGATCGGACATAACGTCTCATACGATCGGGCCCGTATACGCGAAGAATACAGCTTGGCGGGCAGCCGCACACGGTTCCTCGACACGATGGCATTGCACGTCGCCGTTAAAGGCATCTCGTCTCACCAGCGTCCCGAATGGATGAAGCATCGCAAGTCTAGAGCCAGGGAACGTGAACTTGCCGCCGAGGCCAAGGAGGCCGCCGTCGCCCTCTTGCAGGAGACCAAGTCACGCCAAGCCATTGAACAAGATGGAGCGAAGAAGGAGGAGCTCCATGCCATGCGTACGGCGATTGAGGAAAGCCTGTCACTCAACACCGATCCAAACGAAGACACGCGTGAGGAAGCAGAAAGCAAGACCTGGGAGGACATCACATCTGCCAATTCCCTCACGGACGTGGCGCGTCTCCACTGTGGTATCGAAATGGATAAAGCGGCCCGCAATGACTTTATGGAGTGTCAGCCAGCAGAGATCCTCGAAAATGTTCATGACTACCTCAATTATTGCGCGAACGATGTATCCGTTACGCATCGCGTCTATGCCAAGGTCCTTCCCGAATTTCTCGAGTCATGCCCTACCCCGGCGTCATTTTCTGGCATGCTAACGATGGGTTCGAGCTTCCTCACGGTGAACGAGGGGTGGGAGAAATACTTGGAGGATGCGGAGCGGACTTATCGTAGCTTGGAAGAGGGTGTGAAGAAGCGCCTTGTGAATCTCGCAGTAGAGGCCAGAAGCATGATGGAGAATGAGAAATGGAAGGATGACGTCTGGCTACGGCAGTTGGACTGGACACCAAAGGTTGCCGGGAAGTCTAGGGGCATTGGTACCTCAGAGTCTGTGGGTCTCTTGTCTCCATTTCCATTGTGCTAATGCTGACTAGTGTCAAAGGTTGCTGACAGCGACAAGACTCTAGTCCCTGCATGGTACAAAGAACTGTCATCCCTTGGCCCTCTCAGCGCGAGGATAGTCAATCGTACTCTTCCTCTTCTCTTCAAAGTCTCTTTCGACGGACATTGTCCCAGATATTCCACTACAGAGAAATGGCACCTCATGATTGATGGTCAAGCAGTTCGCCCCCCCGCCCCCGGGAACTCGAAGATTCAGAGCCTTCTCGGAAGGACGAACGGTCTTCCGATGCTTCAAGCCGGCCAGATGACTGCCGCCAATCATGCGTTAGCTTTGGCCGTAGCTAGCGGAGATCAGTCGGAGAAGGTTGTTCGAAAGATTCTCCGCCTCGCTGAAGAGCTTTCACGTACCACCTCACTTACCGCCTTGGGTGATCCTTGGCTCGAACAACTCGACTGGACGCGGGTGGAAAGCGCGGCGACGAATTCGTCCAAGCCAAAGATACCCAAGTCGCCCCAGGTGCTCTGGCCTAGATGGTACTGGGAACTAGCCAGGCCGAAGAAGGATTTCCCGCCCGGAACCATCGACGTTACACCTCGCACTCGCGTCGCGCCTCTCTTACTACGTCTTTCCTGGCAAGGCTGGCCTCTTTTTCATTCCCGCGAACACGGGTGGACGTACCGCGTATCACCAGGCGCGGTGTACACGACGCGCCAAGCGCCGTTAGACTTTCACCACCCAGCCGACGAGGCGCTACAGGCTCTCGCCCTCCGTGAAGGCTTCGTGTTTTACAAGTTGCCACACAAAGACGGGGATGAGGCGAATGTGGGCAGCCCGCTTGCCAAGACGTTCGTCAAGTACGCGCAGGACGGCACGCTAATGAGCCCTGGAGACGAGGCACGCGCTGCCCTCGACATGAACGCACAATGCAGCTACTGGATTAGCGCCCGCGACCGCGTGCTAAACCAAATGGTCGTGTGGCAGCAGGAAGGACTCGATATGGGTCTGGCCGTCAGGCCCGAGCCGAACAGTAAAGCTGGCATCATCCTCCCCCAAGTGATCGCAATGGGCACGGTGACACGCCGCGCGATCGAGCGTACCTGGCTGACTGCGAGCAATGCGAAGGAGAACCGCGTTGGCTCCGAGCTGAAGGCAATGGTACGAGCACCACCGGGGTATGCCATCGTCGGTGCGGACGTTGATTCCGAGGAGCTCTGGATTTCGAGCGCAATGGGGGATGCACAGTTCGGAATACACGGTGCGACCGCACTCGGTTGGATGACACTCGAGGGGACCAAGGCGGCGGGAACGGACCTGCATTCCAAGACAGCGAGCATACTCGGGCTCTCACGCGACCAGGCCAAGGTGTTCAACTACTCCCGTATATACGGCGCCGGCATGCGCCACGCTGTGCAGCTCCTGCTCCAGGCAAATCCAGACATGCTTCCTGAGCAGGCGCAGCGGCTTGCGGAGCAATTGTACGCCTCGACCAAGGGCAAGAACACGCACAGGACGGATGTGTTCGGGCGTAAGTTCTGGTTCGGTGGGACCGAGAGCTTCGTGTTCAACAAGCTGGAGGAAATAGCGCTCTCTGAGCACCCAACGACACCCGCCCTCGGATGTGGCATTACCCACGCTCTTTCAAAGAAATACCTCCCCGCCGGGTTCGGTTCAGATTATATGACATCACGCATCAACTGGGTTGTGCAATCCTCCGGTGTGGACTATCTACACCTACTCATCGTGTCTATGGACTACCTCATCCAGACGTACGATATCGGCGCACGGTACCTCATCTCAGTGCATGACGAGCTTCGCTATCTCGTCGCGGAGCGGGACAAGTACCGTGCCGCACTTGCGCTACAGATTGCGAATCTCTGGACGCGCTGTCTGTTCGCGTACCGCCTGGGAATGGATGACCTCCCGCAAGGCGTCGCATTCTTCTCCGCGGTGGACGTCGACTCTATCTTACGCAAGGAGACCGACATGCCGTGCGTCACGCCCTCGCATCCGGTACTGATCCCGCCCGGGGAGTCACTGGACATCGAACAGGTGCTCGCACGCACAGGTGGCACCCTATGGGCCGACGGCCGCCCGATGGAGGAGCCCGTAGAGGAAGAGGTAGAAGCGCGGAGATGGGGTCCTCTTGTCGGGTACGCGAAACCGGACTGTCTACAGCATCGCGCGAAAAGCGCGGCGTGGCTCCGCGCACAGGCGACCAACTCATTTGCGGAGGTGAAATACCTCGCGCAGGAGGCGTCTGGCGTCAAGTTTGAGGGTGGCGTCGGTAGCGGTCGCGCTCGCATACGAGGACGCAGGCGTTCGGTAGTGGCGCCAGAGCCGGAGGAGGAAACAAGCGAATGGGCAGAGGTGTTACAGCATGAAATGAGGCGGCTCAAGCTGAAGGAGTAGTACAGTACAGTAGTGATTTCGATTATTGTGTGGGTTCCTGTTTTCTTTTCCTAACTTAGAGTATTTGTTCTCCATTGTTATCTATTCTTATTATTCGATACGTAGCCGCAGCACAGTTCAATATAATACTGACTCTACCAGAAGCCTGAGTTCGGGCCTGTCTTGACTTCTCGCAACCCCACAGCCCTCCCTGGCGCCTTCGGGACCCGCGCTTCCGCTCCAGGGCCAGGCCCGACTACACCGAGTCACTCTCTCCGCTTCGCTTCGGACTTGCAGCAGATGTGACTCATGCCGCAGCCGCAGCGAGAGAATAAAACCCAGGGGCCAGACAATGATGGCATCAAACCCAAGACACTCGCCCGCCCAGGGCAAAGGGCGCATATGGACTAATCGGGGTTGTCGGTCGCGCGACGTTTTCCATATTAGGAAGAATCCCGACGTCCATCGGAATTTCGGAAGTTGAATCAGCGCTTCGCTCGCTTCCCAGGCGCTTCTGGACCCTTTTCGCGTTTTCATTGGGTGGATAAGCCGCCCTACCCCGCCCGCCCGACGCCCGCGTCCCTCGCAGGCCCCATCACCGTGTTGACCTTTGTGTGCAACTTCAACACGGTGGGGGAGGCCATATATAAGTGCGCGGCGCGGCGCGAGTCATTCCCCAGCAACCCCCACTACGCCGCCTTTCTTTCTCTCTCCCTCTCTCTATATCTAACACCGCCCGACCTCCGCCTTCTTGACTCGCGTTGACTCGCAGGCATGCCGTCTCACTCTTCGAAGCACCACCCGCAATCCTTCGTGTCCAGCCCCGCGTGGTCACTCAGCTCATTGACGGGGACCACCGCCTCGGGCAGTGGCGGGCTGCCCGTGACCCCGGTCATGAGCCTGGTGAGTCTACCGTCCCCCCCAGGCTCCACTAGGTCGGATGCGATGCACTCCGGGCAAGCGTACGCATATGCATCTCAATTTCCCTCGACGCCCGGTGCGCCACATATGGGCACGGTCGCGTTGCCCTCGTCCTCCCAACATCAGCGTGCGCCCTCATGATTTCTCGCGTCCCGCGGCCAGTCTTCACTAACCTTTATTCCTCATTTTTGTTTTCTAGATTCTCTGCCTACCCCTCCAGTAAGCCCTGAGCGTTCCAGGTATGCCGTATTGAGTGAGCTACTGGCACACGCCGGCCACCACCGGCCAGCCAAATTGAACTTTAACGTTGTGCAACAACCGTCTGCGGCGTGCCTCCACCCATCCTGCAACCCCAACGCGATGAACGAACCTGCAATTTCGACGCGCGCTCCTTGCCTCGTCCTCGAGGTTCCGGGTGTATCAGGCGGCTGCTTTTACGCGTCGAGCGCGCGTGGCCAGGGTCACGCTGTGACCGTGCGCGATGTCCTCCACGCCCTCCACACGAAGATGTCTGAACGCGCAAGTCAGGAAGACTACAACCGGCTCCCGAGCGAGAACCACAGACGGGCGGCCTCGTCCAGCTTTGGCCAACGTAACAGAATCGCGCCCGACCCCGCCGGCCTCCGACGCTTTGATCTCCTCGGCGGTCGCACTACCTTTGCTGGTCTGCAGCGCACTGCAAACGGCGCAGACGTTTGGCAAGTGTGTTTCATCTAGAACACTAGAACATCACACCACTACTCAGCTATTCAAGACTGCGAATTGAGGGCGTGAGTACTTATTTTTAAGAGTAAGACCCTAAGAAGTAGAAGATTCGCAAATGGACATCATGTACCATCATGGACACAACTTAAATGGACTCTTGTCAAAAGGCTGCCGGTCTCCCTTACAGTATATCGAACATTTCGTGAACACTTTCCTCTGTTGTTGTGATTGGACCTTCGTTGTATTTTTATTCCTGTATTATTGTACAACTCACCCCTCTCCTACCCCCTTCGTCTTCAACGTTTTACCACCACTCAACTGTTTCTGTATCCTGCTATCTTCGTTCTGTCTCGCGTTGCGTGAAACAGTCATCCTCATGGTTCCTGTGGTGCGGTGGCATTAGTGCATTATCACCAATGGACAATAAAATCTTCCTGCAGTGCCCAACTTAATGGTTTTTTGTGTGGAAAAAGTAGTGCAATGGGATAACGATCGGTTAAAAAATGCAAGCAAAATAATTCCCACTAGCCGACTTGAACGACTGACCTCGTCATATGATAATGTAATTGCTTGGCAATCACGTTACTAGTGACGCGCTCTACCAGCTGAGCTAAGCGGGACTTGCTAATGTTGAATCGTTTGACACTATGAGCCACTGAGCATCGAGCATCATAATAAGAGATCGAGATCCAAATGCCTGACAGTGTGACCACGAGTCATCTCATCTCAACGTTCTCAACCCCCGTTTATGGTTTCAGAGATCTCAGCACTGCCCGAGACGCTCCACCGCTGTTGAGCACCCAGGACACACGGTTATCGTCAGAAATCAACTTTGGCATACGGTCAATCGAACGCGCTGGAGTTCGAGACATCATAGTCGAGGAATTGGCTTGTCTCATCTTGGCATCAACGCGCTATCATTATTATAATATATATATCGTTCCCTGTATCGTATCGTAAGGATGACTAGATGACTGTCCACCTCCTAGTCACTCAACGGCCTGAGGATCATTATGGACAGTTATGGACAGTCATCTTTCTTCGATGTCCTAAGTTTCCTTCCTACCCATCCTTGAGTCTCCCAACGTAATCAACCTGTATGTATTAGGTCATCCGCGAGACCCGTTGTCACTGTCTGTACTGTCGACTTACATATTTACGCATGTCATCTCTCCAGTCCCCAGTGAAGACAATGTTTCCCGGAGGGGGAAATTTGTCAAACCGATGCTCAGTCGCTGTTACTTTCGTTATCGGCGTCGCATATAGACATACAGCAAGACATGTGATGAGGAGTTCAATGTTCCCATTGCTTCTGCCTGTACTTTGCTTTCTGATGCTACAATATTGACGTGGCGGTGGATGTCACAGTGTTTGGCTTCCTGTTTAACCCCCGATCGAACTTTTCACGCCACACTACACCTCGCCAAGTTGAATACCTTTCTTACCACCACAGTTCCCTCGTTCAGGTTGCAGGGCGACTTTCAACATTCTCCCATGCGCTCTTGTCTATCTGTTGCACTGCTTTTCTCAACCTCCGCTTATAGTGTCGCACTTCCTGGCATTCGTAATCACTGGTCTGACCCATATAATCTTCGTCCAAACCCGCTCTATCCATACGTTCGTTCTCCCGTGGCTAGATCACAAGGAAACATCTCTACCTATGACTCTCATTTCTGGAAAGATTCGGATGTTTCGCCTTCTCGCACTCGACGCTCTACTAAGGACTTGAAGTTCCGGGCGGCGTCGCTACAACCTCGTCAAGACGCTTCCACGACCGCGGAACAGTATCTGGATACGAGACCGACACCAGATCCGACTGGCGTGCCCTCGGTACGGACGACGGTTTTCATCGCGAGCGAGATGGACTTTGCGCTTCTGCTCCCCAAGGACCCTGGCGGTATGTTCGAGCTTTGTGCCGATTACCAGGCGCTCGTCGCGATCAACGCTTTTTATCAGAGCTCGTATCCGACGCAGAGATGGACGCAGTAACGTATTGTACCCCTGGGAGTTCTGGCGATCTCTGCGAAAACAGGATGCCCGACGGGCTCATCACTGCCGCATCTATCGCGCGTGCGGAGGACGATTCGTGGATCCAGGTACTTCGCGGATGTTCCCAGGCAGGTTGATTGTAGGCTTTAGAACGTTATCTCACAGGTCACTGGCTGTTTCGACTCGAGCAAGTTTCACTTCAGTCCTGGTGACACCGGTGGACAGATGGACGTGCGCTTCCCGAATGGAGCTCAGTGTGCTTTCGGCGGCCCAGGAGCAAGTTTTATCGAGCTGTGCGTGCCAATGTCCTTGGACCTCGATTCTCTCAGAGATAGACCGCGTGCTGATGAGGACACAGCATCGAGCCCGCGCTGAACCGCTTCTGCCTACGGTGCTGTAGTATGCCAAACGACCAGGTCAATTGCAATTCTCATAGAGATCGCACTGGGTGCGAGAATGCAATCCCGGGGACATACAACTTTCCCAATCTCGGAATAAATTGCGAGTAAGCTATGCAGGGCTGTGGACTTGTCAGGTCGTTTACTTTTTGGTTTTGTGTATACAGTACTATACGTTTTCATGGACCTTACTTACATCTCTATTTTGCTGTTTGTCCGAATGATCAACCTAATGATCTGCCTGTGATGTTACACACGGAGAACAACCCAATTGAATTCCCAGCATCTGTTTTCCCGTCTTGTGGCGGCACCGGGCGTGGTGGTTCATAGCAATGGCTGGCATAGATTCGTGTCGCAAACGGGTTAAAACGAAGAGCACATGGCACACGCTATTTGGTGTTATATGAGGTCAGATGATGGGCACAACAAAATGAGACAAGTGGTCGTGTACATACACCGGTCGTTACTGGCCGATGGTGATTGCGCTCTTGAGAATGCGCCATACTGCTGTCACCAGATGCAGGATTAGCAGCGACCCTTCCAAAAGCGCATTGCCGACGTGAACAAGAAGCTCTCTTCTGTCGTTCTGAATAGAACAGGGCTTTGACGGCGCATCCAGATGGATGTTCTGATGACCCCAATCATCCCACCGGTTACAGGGGCATCATTTCACTCGGGACCTGCCAGCGTGGACAAGCTATGTTGGACCACAGATCCTGGTCCAGACCACAAACGACTTGGACCTCAGGCATAGGGCGGCAGCGGCCTTTGACCAGAAAGGTCCACGTCCACGTAGAGGTTCGTCATGGCCCCCTTTTTCATGGATCCCTCGTGCCATATTCTTCGCTGGGAATAGCGCTGATTCTGGTCCTGGAGCGTGTAGTTGTCTCCGTTGCCATACTAGTACGAGTCCATGACATCTATCCCCCACTGCTCCTGCGCTACTTTCTAGCTTGCGTGGGTGATGGGGGCGTCGCCATGCGTTCCAAGAGAAGGTCAAGAGGGTCTCTGAGGGATCGTCGATGAGCCAGGTGCGGGGCGTATCGGCCACTGTGTGTTGCCAGTCTCCGCTCCACCACTATGACAATAAGGCCAGTCAGAGCTGAGAAGTCACCTGGGGTGTCTCGCGTCGTGGATAATGGAATTTCCCCATCGCTGCTGGAGTATCCGAGCCGGCAAATTGAATAAGATGGAGAGCTGTACGAGTGTTATAAAGATTCGCTCGTGATGGACATAACGGGTCAGAGAGGGTGATCGATGACGATCTGATTGCTGTGTTGCAATTCTCCGGTATTTGCCTGGTCAACGCGAGGGATGACAAGGCCCAGAATCGTTCTTTGTCTCCATGATTTCTTATCGAAAAGTCTCGTCCACCCCTGAGGCCGTTTGCATATAACGATAACTTTCTCCGGAGGACTATTATTAGAGAACCTTTGTGCCACTCTTTCGAATTTCTCTCGATCATCGTTCCATTTCATTTTCGGTTCCCTCAACTCAATTAGCGCGGCCCCGCCCTTCGACTTGGCGCTCCTTCAACATGAATTCAAGTCTCACCTCGTTCTGGGCTGTCTTGGAAGCATCACCACCACATCCACCACCCACCACCACCTGGGCCGCGGCCTAGATCCATGGCCGTGTAACCGAACTTAGCGTACTCTAGACCTAAAGACCCCTTCCTAATACATTTGTGCACCCCTCCAGCCTGCCCACACGACCAACGCTACTTGAACGCGCACTTCCATGGCCACCTCAACCGGGAACACAAAGAGTTGGTACACAGAACTGTTGAGCATCCCTACGTTTGTGTCTGCGCGATTCCTTTCAGACAAGGGTATGTCACCCCTTGATCCTCCCTCCTGTGTACATCATTGACGGACAGACTGCATCACGCGATAAAGTCGTCCAAGTGGTATCATCCTCGCAGGACCATACGCGAAACGCCAAGCGGACGACGACCAAGACGTTCTTCATAAAGTCAAGTAGATCCGATGGGTCGTTCACCGTCATCGCATCGCCCGCACAGGACGTGTCTCCCGAGGTCGTCGCTTCGTCGATCTCGCCTTCGGGCAAGCTGACCGCCCTCCTTCGCGAAACGAACTCGGGTGATAAGAAACGATTTGTGGAAATATGGGAAGGAGAGAGGTTAGAGGCGTCCGTCACTGTGACTAAGACACACGGCGCGTTCTACACAGACGGTGAGTCACCCGTTCCTCCTATCATAGCACCCAAATGCGCCGCAACCTCTTGCCCAGCAAAAGACCTCCTTCGAATAATATCTCTCTCCAGAGCAGTTCTCCACTCTCGCATTTTCTCCCTCCGAGACCTCGTTGGTCTACACCGCCGAGGCGAATGCACCAGATAACGAGGGTGATGATACCTTTGCCAAGTTTCGTTTCCTGCCCGACTATGGCGAGGGCTACGTCGGACGAAAGCGACCAACACTTTTCGTCGCCCAGTGGGCGTCCGGTGCCAGGTCCACTGACGACACGCTCTCGGACCCCGCCCCAACAGTTCGGGCCATATCCATAAAGACGGCCGCTGCCACATCCTTTGGCCAAGCCCAGTTCGTCTCCGAGGACACCTTGGTCGCGACGGGTTTCGAATTCAGCGAGGATGGGAAACGGCTTGGCATTAAGGCATGCTTCAATAGGCCGACCACCATCTGGGAACTCAAGCTGGACATAGAGCACGCCGAGGGGGAGCCGTCAGATGGGTCGATTGCCGCCATCTCGGCGGCGAAAGTATCCGACTCCAAACGTGCCTCTCGCTCGCCGCGGCCCATTCCCGGCTCAAGCGCGGCAGCGCTCTGGCTTTCCCACGAGCTCGGAGGGCCCCATGCATCCTGTTTCTCACTCCACAGATATGATTTTCAAGCGCAGGAGACGACGACGATCGTCCCGGCTGTCGACAAGATACGCGAGAGCTTCATGGGCGGTTTCGCTGGTCTGTATGCGGACAGCTTCCTTGCGCGTCCGTTCGTCCGGTCGGGTGGTCGGGTCTATCTGCTCACGCGGACGAGTCAAGGATCTAGGCTAGAGGTCATCCTCATCGACCTTGAGCAGCCGGAGACCGTAGTACGGTTGACGCCTGCAGAATTCGGCGAGGATCTGTGGAGTTGGTCGCCGCTGGCGACGGACGGGCGCAAGTGGGTCCTAGCTTCGAGGAGTGCGCCGACAGTCCCAAACGAGCTTGTCCTTGGAAGGCTCGAAGAGCACGGAGGGAGTCCTAGAGTCACCTGGCAAGTTATCGAGATGCCTTCGCTTACTCCTCGTGGTGAGTCCTCGGGATCGGATGATGGGTTTTTCTTGTCACCATCGCTGACATCTAGCCTTAGTGGAGAAGGCTCTTCGCGAGTTGAGGACTGCTGTGGTTCCCATACCTAACCGATACCCGGTGGAGACAATTCTGATAGAACCAAGACGACGCAACCTTCAGCCATTGATGACTATTATTCACGGTGGGCCTCATGGTCAGGTCGCAACGGCATTCGCCCCTGGTTTCGCGGCATATGCATTGCAAGGATGTACGATCCATGAATTGGTCTGACTGTCCACTTCGTTGGCTGAGCTGATATACCCTTGTGTTAGACACCTTGAATATGCCTAACTACACCGGCTCTACGGGGTTCGGCGATTTCTACGTCCAGGAATTGATCGGAAAATGCGGCACTTTGGACGTGCAAGATGTGAAAGCTTCCGTGGATCACCTTGTAAAGGAGGGAAAGGGAGAGCACGGCCCAGGAAAGCAGTTTGTATTGGGGGGAAGCCACGGTGGCTTCCTAGCTGCACACCGTGAGTACGACCAGCAGCGCAACCCTGTCTATCTAGCTTCTCTGACCTGGACCGCCGCCGCCATCACGAACGTGATGATCGTGTGATGCTGGGACGACAGTCATCGGCCAATACCCAGACGAGTTCTCCGCGGCGGTGCTGCGCAACCCCGTGATCAGCTCGCAACCTGCGAGCACCGATATCCCAGATTGGTACATGTCCGAGTTCGGTGTGCGGCCGTCGGCAGAGAGCGAGCAGATGCCACCCGCGCTCTACGAGCAGCTGTACCCAGCTACGCCGATCGCATACGTTGCGCATGTTCGAGTTCCTGTATTGTTGCTGCTCGGCCTCGAGGACCGCCGGGTTGTCAACGTGCAAGGAAAGACGTTTTATCATGCGCTTAAGGGTCTCGGGAAGAAGGTTGAGTTGCTCACATTTGAAGGGGAGGGACACCCCCTCGATGGGGTGGAGGCAGGCAGGGTTGGGTGGGAGGCAACGGTGGACTGGTTCGGTAAAGCTGCCTAGGGAGCTGAGGTTGTACAGGACATTGCGGAAAGGCCACCTTGGGAGCGAGGGTGTTCAGGACATTGTGGCGCGTTGTATGATCAGGCCTTGTGAAGATGCTAGATCTATGAGTACTTTCGACTCGTGAAGGCTTTTAAAGGCAGCGAAATGGACCACCCAAGCCAGTTACATCGTCCGGGTCGACTACTATCCAATTCCCAACCACTGCTTAGCATCTAAAAGACCATCTTGCTATTACTTTACAACGTCTGAGTCTCCCGTAACTACGGTGATATCCGAGTTCGATCCCTGTTCCTGGACGAGGTAAACGTGTTTGTGTGGCAGGAAACCTCTTTGGCCTCTCACTCAAATCGCCTTTCAGAAAAACGGACCGCGGACAGTTGCCTCCCCTCCCAGATTATGCGCCATGAACGAAATTCACCCAACGCTCCACAAGTCTCGCCATTTTTTCTCCGCAGCTTTCTCACAGCATCCCGAAGCAAAGTGCCTTCACCCCTCACGTGGTAAGGCGATACCTCTGCACCCTTTATCCCACTTGGACCTCCGAGCCATTTGTCGCCATTTCCCGTCGAGAGCACAACCGATCTGTAAAAATTATCTATTGGCCACCTCCCACATCGTCCCGGTGACGCTCTTAAATCCACAGTATTGCGCCGCCGCGGCGAGGTGGAGCGCCTCGTCGCCGATGCCGTTGCGCGTTAGCTCCGCCGCGTGACAGGCCGAGAGGAAGGCCGGTCGGCGGTGGCGTCGAATGGGTTTCCCATCTTGAGCGTTCTGTAGTATGCGAAACGGACAAACTTGTAGCACCTGAGTTGGAGGGCCTCCACCATGGCAGCAGGTGTCGCCGCTTCTGTTATGAGACTTCGCAGTGGCAGCCGCATGCTTAGAGCCCGCACCACCTGCACCTCCTCCCACGCCCCAGGCAGAGTCGCGCCGGGCTGTGCCACAAGGAGCAATGAAGGTCGGTCTGACGTTTGCATACCGGATTTCTGGGATTCGATCAGGGTGGAGAGTGATGGGGTGTAGGATGGGATATACAGGTCCGAGAAAAACCGCCTGACGCCATCGCCAGAGAGATTTGGGCCCATTACGTGCAGGGGGAGTAGAAGACTGACGTCAAATGCCACCATACTCCGGGATTGTTTTTGGTACCCCAAGTATGCAAAATCTCTCGATGACAGGTCGACCGATAAGCTCGTAGAGGTCCTTGAGTACGGAACTTAAAGCGCGTTGGTACTTCTTTGAGTCCAGGGCTACTATAAGGTGATCCCTCAGCTTGCTCGCAGATCGATGGGAATCGCCATCCGTTGGGATAAGTGAAGGAGGGGAGTCACGGATGAGGATATCGGAACGCCATCCGCAGTGATTGATGATAATAACAGGTCCGCATGAGGCATCAGAGTGGAGGTTGTCAAACGAAGTTGCCTTTAAGGAGGGTTCGAAGCCCGGTAGGTCCCGGATCTGTGAGAGGAGCACGTCGCGCGCCTCCAACAATTTCTGTTGCTTTGCCACGAGACGGCCGAACGAGTCCATTCCGTTAAGGCTTGGGGCTCTGAGTCCGCCATCGCCCGTTTCCACGGTCGCACTAACATTGGAAGAGGTAGACGTAATCAGTCCTTGTTTATCGCCACGAGTTGTTCCACCAACCTCGCGGAGTTGGTCAATTGAGGTTCGGAGACCGCGCATTTCAGACCAGAGCAACGACCTTCCTTCCTCAAGTATCTCGAGGGCCTGCCCGACTCGATCTGTGTGGATCAGATATGGCGCGTACTACTGGTATGACTCGGAAAAGCTTCGGCAAAGAGCACAACGGCGCTACTTAAATGGCTTTCTGAGACGTCGGAGGCGAGGAGTTCACGGCAGAGGGTTGTCATTTCCCCAACACCATGCATGATTCTAACCCCACCTGGACAGTCAATGCCTAACACAGGCTAGAAATGCTGTAGCTCCGTTGCGCGGAGCTTCAAAAGGGTTGAGAGGCTGTTCTTGGAGAAAACGAAAGTATTCTATCAAAATCGAATACTTGACATCCTCGGGCCGCCTCGAATTCTTGAAGCTTGAAGCACCGATGGACTTGAATGGCAAGAGCACGATAGAAGGAGGTCCGGACAACGTTGAGGCATCTCCATGCCTGAGCTCAGAGTGGGGAAAAAGTGGCTTCGCAGAAGCAAAGAACGTATTTGGCCCTTCCTTCTGGTCAGGTGAATCGCCGCGTTGTGCCATAGCCTGAGCTTCGAGATGAAGATGACGTACTGGTTGGTGTGGGACGAGTCCGGAGTAACGACGAGAGAGACTGGTTGTACTGCGAAGCCTGGGTAAGCACCAGTGAGTAGGATTGTACTACTAGTGAGGAGAGTGGCCATGCGTACGGCTAGATCCAGGACAGGGGCAAGGAACGAAAAAGTTGCCTATAGTCCTCTGACGACAGTAATCATAGTATGAATAACTACTGGCAGAAGACAATGAGGGATCGAAGAGGGCCTGGAGATTGTGATGATCAGACATGCAGCGCCGCGACATAGCCTTAATTCCACATTTCAGTCCTTATTTGCATACATTACTATACACAGACATGGTCACCTGAACAATGTGTCATGCAGAGACTGAGAAACAGCTCAGAGAGATGGAAAGACCACGGTAAGCAAGGGGAAGGCGGAGACCGTTTATCCACATTGTTTAGCAGCGTAGGCACATACAATGTTCTTTCCGAAATTGAGTAACTTGTGGACAAGAGGTACTGTAACATGTAACCCGTGGCAAACGGCGGGAGCTGATAAGTATGATTTGAAAGTGTAGCAGGAAATTTCCGCTCTACGTATTCTTTGCCTCACATTACGAGACCTTCAGAACTGCGATCGGGAGAATACACAGGTAATATCCGACTTTGGTGAGACAGAAGGTGAATGCAAGAGGAAATCGACGAAACCCCCACGCCTTTTATATGAAGGACAGATCATGTAATGACGGGTAGACCTTTCTAACCCCTGTTGCGGGTTCATTTCGTGCGACTATCAAAACAATCGATAGCTGTCAAAACAGCCTATCCGTCGACGGGCACACTTTCGCTCTTCTTCAGCTTCAAGATACCAGTCCTCGGAGGACTCACAGTTAACGCTGGGACACCTCCCACGCCCGAAGTCAATGATCCGGTACGACGGATCGTTGAAGGAGCGTTCTGCCCGCGGTAAGGTGAGAGGGCCAGGCTGCGTGAGGATGTTACGCTCATAAAAGGAACCCTGCACGAAGCTGGCTGCGTGTAGGCGATGCAAGAGCATAACAACTTTTTCCCTATTTTCAACCCAGGAGTTGGCCTGTTCATCATATCTTCAGGGACTTGTAAAAAATTGCGCTCACCTGTTTGTAGAAGACAAGGCCATGGCGTGTATTTCTTCTCCACATGACTCCAGCAACAGGATTGGGGTGATACGCTCGAGCATCGTCCGAATGCACTCCCGTTCTTTCTTAGGAAATTTGTCATCGTCGGCATAGCTGTCAAATGCCTCAAGGGAAGGCACATAATACCCGTAAAACTTGGGAACAATTGGCGGTGCATGAGAGCTACCCTCCTGTAGCTCCCTTGGGAACGCATTGTAGATCTTCGCTTCATTCAGAAGCATCTCACGTTCAGAGTCTCGCCCGCCCGCAAGTTTGACTGCGACCGCGCCGTGCATGGATGGGGCGGATACGATAGAGGGAAGTGTGAGAGGCGCAAGGATGACAAATGAGTGGTGGCCATAGCCAAGGAATTTGGAGTATCGAAGATCAAGCTGGCCTGTCGTGGGACGGTCCGTGGAGACCATAGGTTTTGACCCAGTACCTAAACACCGTCCTTTCCACATCCATGCATTCGGAACAAGCCATCACGGTGGTTTCGAACGTACCTTTGTCTGCAGGGCTACGTGGAGGGTACTGCCGCACGAATCTGACCGGATGCTGTTCGATGAACTGCTCCCAAAGGCCGGAATCTAGATGAGGAGTGCGTATCTTGTGGGAAAAAGAAGTGACATAGACGTCGATACTGTCTGGAAGGTATTCTCCCAAGACAAAGGTCTCGAGGTTGGGAGGCATTGACTTTTCTTCGGGCGCGCCCATTGGGGATGAAATTTCATTTGGATGCCCCTCAGGGGCGGCATCGCCATTGGTCACTACCCCCCGAAATATGTGAGGCCTGCGGTGTGGTATTGCAAAGCGTAAGGAGGTCACCTGTCGCCAGTTCGGCCTCCAAGTGTTCAGTATCTTTCGGAGGGGCAGCACCATCTTGGGGACAAGTGGCAGTGGGACAGATGGTCGCTGTCACGACAGCAGAGGTCATTGTCATTGTCACGACATCAAAAGCGAATCTGGTTGTGGTAACATAGGGTCTCTCGTTATAGGGGTGAGAAGTCGCGTTTGCTTGCCTTGCAACCTCGCCTACAGGAATTACAGGGGCGGCGCTGTCTGCACCAGAAAGGGGGAAACGAGTCGAGGCTGGAGAGAGACGTACCTACATTCACGCCACGTCCACTACCAGAGGGAGCCCTTAGGCCTAAAGTGATCCCAATGAAAGGCTAGATTTTGAGCGCCAATCAAGTCCTTCGCATCCAAGGAATGTCGCAGGAGCGGAAGGTTATCCCCATCACAAGATACGCTACCAACACCACCAGTACACCACCCCATGGGATGAGAAGATCTCAGGTGGGAGACAAACTGGTACAATAGTGATGAGCTAAGCCATTGTTCAGCTCAAAATTGGTCTCGAGTCCATTTGCTACAAAGAGATCACCAGTACTTCAAAAATTTGCAAGACAATTAAGAGTAATTCGTCCCCCATTTTGGCCAAAAAGTTGTCCCATTCAATTCAAACGCAAAGGCTACATAGCGCCGGGTACCTAGTTCCAACATGAGAAAATTAACGCTTTGTATGCAACGATGTGTTCGACCCACCCCCCGATATTCCGAGAAATATTAATCAACAGGATCGCATACTCTCTTGTTGCACATACGTGCCAAGCCGCGAGCTGTAGCATAGCGGTACGACACCAGAATCACTGGCGAGGAACGATCAGAATGAAGGGCATATACCGAGCATTAAACGCGCTGAGAGGCTGAAGGGGGCTATACTTAGCCCCGACCTATATTGCGTCGCCCATCTTGTGAAGACCTGAGGAAAATACCTCCGTTATTACGGAGTGTAGAGTCACGATTGAGGGAGTCGGCGTCTGTGCGCCATGCCAGTGACAGCGTTGACGCGTTGTGTCACAGGTGTCACACCGTGTCATTGTCACGTCGATAGCCATTGTCGATCCTAAGGTGGTACAATACATACAGTAGCTGTGGTGGTGGTCGACATCATCGAACATGCCGCTTGTTCGCATTGAGTTGTGCGATTTCAAGTCATATAGGTGCGTCTAATGCTACACATGTCCTATGCTGCTGAACTTGATGAACAGGGGTCACCAAATTATCGGCCCGTTCAAGAATTTCACGTCCATCATCGGGCCTAATGGCGCGGGCAAGTCTAATCTCATGGATGCCATCTCATTTGTTCTCGGAGTAAAGAGTGCGCAGCTTCGAAGTAGCCAACTTCGAGATCTGGTGTACCGTGGTCGCCGTCTGGCCCGTGATAATGGCGAAGGAGCTTCGCAGCCTGACGAAGAAGACGAAGAAGAGGACGAGGATGAGGGTGAGGGCACAGCCAAGAAGGCCTGGGTTCTTGCAGTGTTTGAGGACGAAAAGAAAAAGGAGTGGCTCTTTCAAAGAACGTGCGTTGCGCTTTCACCTTCGTTTGTGATGTCCTCATCGAACAACATAGGATCTCGACGACTGGCGCTTCTGAGTACAAACTGAATAAAAGGACCGTCACATATACTACATACAACGAAGCCCTAATCAAGCATAATATTCTCGTCAAAGCCAAGAATTTCCTGGTCTTCCAGGGGGATGTCGAGGCTGTCGCCTCCCAATCTGCTAAAGAACTCACACGTCTCATTGAGCAGATCAGTGGCTCACTCGAGCTCGCCGCGGAGTACGAAAGAGCTAGGGAGGAACAGGACCGCGCGACGGAGAACGCGACGCATAACTTTACCAAGAGACGCGCCATCACGGGTGAAATTAAACAATACAAGGAACAAAAGGGCGAGGCGGAGCGTTTTGAGGCCCTATGCCAAGAGCGCGTGCGTTGCAAAGGCCTGCTTTTTGACCGAATTTAACATTCATTATACGCAGGACGACCTTATTCTCCGCCGTCTCCTCTTCAAATTGTTCCGCATTGAGGAGGGCCTCGAGAAGAATGTAGAAGAGATTACAAGGCTTGGAACTTCTATCCCTGGACTGCGTGAAGAGAAGGAAGGCCGGGATGAGGAGTTAGAAGAGGTGCGAACCGATCAAGCTAAAGTCCGGAGTGCCGTTGCGAAGGCAGAGAAGAGGATAAAGAAGGCTGAGAAAGCGTTGGAGGACAAGGCAAGTACCATATTACCAGTCACTCCAACTGCTTAAGGTTGTTTCCCCATCTTAGAAACCAGAGCTCGTGGCTGTCGAGGCATTCATTGCTCATTCAACGAGGAAGCTGAACAACGCGCAGAAGCTCCAGGAGCAGGTCTCGAAAGAAGTAGAAAAACAGGCCACAAAACTTCAAGGCTACCAAAGGGATCTAGAGACAGTTCAAAAGGCCGCAGATGAGGCACAAGGTGAGTGGCAAATGCATACTTGCGCATTGTTTCCCCTGACCGAGTCTCGTAATTACAGAGAATCAGCGGCGAGCGTCGCAGAGCAATCTATCTTTGAGTGAAAGGAGTTTAGAAGAGTATCGCAGACTGTCCGTGTATCTCATTTTTCGACTGTTCCGATCTCATGCAGTCAGCGATTTTCAGGAAGGCCCAGGCTAGCATCCTCGCTGTTGAGGAACGCCAAACTCTCGAGAAACTCACACGAGAAGAGAAGACATCATCGCGGACGTTTTCGCAACTCAAAGACAGGCAGGAGGAATTCGAGCAGAAGAGAGCAAGTCTGCGCGAGAACAGTAGCTTGTATGAAGAGAAGAGAACCGATGTGCGTCCGTTTACGTGCTCACATCAAAGACGTACGCTGACTTATCGTCCTCTTAGTTGGAGGATAAAATCAAAGAGAACAGCGAGCAACTACGAAAAGTCAAGCAACAACTCGAGGACCAACAATCTGAGCGGACACGCATCAAGTATGGCTTCAACCGTGTTTTGGTGGTTGTATCCACAGCTGATTTATGATGGCAGTCGGCTTGAAGCCGAGCTTAATGAACGTCTCTTGGAGATTCATCAAAAGCTCATGCAAGCCGGTTTTGACCAGAAGGAGACCGAACGCGAGGCAAAGTTGAAGGAGACATTGGCGAACCTACAACGTATATTTCCCGGTGCGTAAACGCCAAGGTTGGCCCGTTGAATGAGCTTACACGTCACGTCTTGAGGTGTGCGTGGCCGGCTGGTTGATCTGTGTAAGCCTACTCAGCGGAAGTACGAAACCTCCATCTCTGTTATCCTTGGTCGTAACATCGACGCCGTCGTCGTTGACGAGGAGCGGACCGCCATTGACTGCATAGAGGTGTGCCACCTTTGACACTTCGTCCTACTCTCCAGGTTGACCAATGTACTGTGCGACAGTATATGCGCAACCAGCGTGCGGGCCAGGCGACATTTATACCACTCGACACGATTCAGGTGAAGCCGATCAACGACAAGTTCCGTGCCTTTGCCAAGGGCGCACGTCTTGCAGTTGACGTGATCCAGTACGAGCCCGCTATGGAGCGCGCGATACACCATGCGTGCGGAAGCGCGCTTGTGTGCGATACGATGGAGGTTGCACGTTATGTGTGTTACGAGAAAGGTCAAGAGGTCAAAGGTGCGAGTAGTTCTAAGCCCCCCCGCGGGTGCTTCACTCTTACGGGAATGCTGACGCGACGATCATGGGGCAGCGGTGACGCTTGAAGGCACGATCATTCACAAAAGCGGTTTGATCACAGGTGGCCGCAGCACGCACGACAGCGGGAAGAAGTGGGAAGAGAAGGATATCCAGGGCATGTTCTCGCGCCTGACGATGGCCCGCACAGGACTTACTGATGCAGTGGTGCCTGGCAGGGCTGTCGCGTGCAAGGGATAATATCCAGAACCAACTGAGCGACCTTGTTAAACAGAAGCCGCGCAACAAGGATGACGACGAGTTGATCTCGGAAATGACGCGTTTAGAGGCCATGCTTCAGGTCTCTCGCGATGATCTCGTACGTCGGTCCCCCCTATCATTCCGGTTTCTTCCTTCTTATCTCGGGTCTTATAGAGCGCGTGCAACCACAAGCTCCGGGGTATCAAAGACGAACTAAAACATATCGATAGGTCTTCGAAGCAAAATAACCCAGAATACAACAAGGTACTTTGCCTCCAGGGTCTCCGTTCACTTCCTCTCCTAACATGCTTCGTCTACGCCTTGACAGTCGCGAAGCGCACTCGATAAACTTCGCGAGCAGATCCAACGCTTTGCATCAGTTGTAGATGCGGCTGAGGACCAAGTCTTTGGGAGTTTCTGCAGTGATATAGGCGTGGCCAATATCCGAGACTATGAAGCTCGCCAGCTAAAGCTCGCACAAGAAGAAAGTGAAGCCCGACTACGCTTTGAGACTCAAATCGCACGGCTCACTCATCTGTACGAAATCCGATTCCCTTCCCTAGATTACTAATCTGATCTTCTTCGAAGATCCCAGTTTGAAGAAGAACAACTTAAGAAACTCCAGGAACGCCTGAATGTCCTTGCAGATACTGTGACGAAGGAAGAGGATAACCTCAAAGGGTTTGACAAAAGGAAAGCGGAGACGCAGGAGGAGCTTGAGAGTATGCAAGGGGTCATCAAGGAACTTGAGGCAGAGATGTCACGCATCAAAGCGACACTCGATGAGAAGACGAAAGAAGTTGATGACGCCAAGCGCGCTGCATCCAAAGCCGCAAAGGCTCTCGAACAGGTCCAAAAAGAGATTTCCTCACGGGTAGGGTGTCTCGCTCAGCATATTAGTTGCATGATCCTGTGGGTGTCTGATAATAATTTCGAAACCAGAACGACGAAATTGAGAGGCAGGGACTAGAGCGCTCAGGCTTATACCGTAAATGCCGCCTCGAAGAGATCAAGCTTCCGTTGGTCTCGGGGAATCTTAAGAACGTCCCTATGGAAGAGGTCTACCATCCCTCTTCCTGGCGTTCTCTGCTCTGACCTCCTGTCGACAGAATTTACGTGATGAAGTGGCGATGGATGTCGATGAAGAGGAGGAAGAGGGTGACTCGACGCAGCGTATCCAGAGAGTGCGTGACTATGGCATCGAAGTGGACTTCGAGATTCTTAGTGCGAACGAGCGAGAGGTGAGCGATCTGGGGCCTGTCTACGGCATATTGTGCACTTTTCTTATGTGGCCACCCTGGTGTCGACGCAGAACCCCTCTAACGAAGTACTCGGCGAATTTGACGCGTCTATAGCGAAACTCAACGCAGAGATAGAACGTATGACACCAAATATGAAGGCCATGGACCGGCATGTTTTTTTTTGATGAGTTTTACTGTTGCTAGTACGCTCACACCTCTCTGCTTAGGCTTGATGATGTCGAGATCAAGCTCTCCGAGACAGAAAAGGAAGCTGAGAAGGCCCGTAAAGATTCTAAAAACGCAAGAGATACGTTCAACGATGTAAAGCAGCGGCGGTACGAGCTCGTTTATCGCATCTTGCTGATGACACGAATCCCGAAGTTCACCTACATTTAGCACTGAACTATTCAACAAAGCGTACAACCACATTTCAGAGCGCATCGACCAGGTGTACAAGGATCTAACCAAGGGCAAGGCGGCGCCCATGGGTGGCGTCGCCTATCTGAGTCTGGAAGACAACGAGGTACGATGATGGCACTCTGACACATGCTTTTCTCTTCTCATTTTCCTGTTTTAGGAGCCATATGCGGGCGGTATCAAGTATCACGCCATGCCTCCTATGAAACGCTTCCGAGACATGGAGCAGCTGTCTGGCGGCGAAAAGACGGTGGCAGCACTAGCTCTGCTATTCGCAATTCACAGGTACAGCGACTTAGTTTCCGCGAGAGTGTGGTAACTAACATACGCGCGCTTGCCTCACATAGTTACCAACCTAGTCCGTTCTTTGTTCTTGATGAAGTTGATGCCGCGTTGGACAATACGAATGTGGCGAAGGTAGCCAACTACATCCGGGCGCACGCTTCGGAAACGTTCCAGTTCATCATTATCAGCCTCAAGGGTTCACTCTACGAACGTGGACACTCTCTTGTCGGTATTTATCGCGACCAGGATATGAATAGCTCTCGCACTCTCACCCTAGATGTAAGTTTTTCTTTTGGGACTTTAAGTGCTCTTCTTGCTGACAACTATCACAGCTCACGCAATATGACGAGTAACATTGTATTTATCCTTCAATTGTCGTTTCGCGTCCCCGGTTCTTTGTGCTTTGTCGCTTGTGCCTGTGAAGTCTGTGCCCTGCTTTCTGTAACATTACGATACTGTAATCCGTTATTTTGAATATCGATCACGCCCGTCAGGGTCGAATTCGCAATACTTCAATTGGCTGGATAAACTTCAACATCGACGTCAGCTCAGTCTGTCCCAAAGGAGAGAAGTGGCTTTCCCCCCGTTCATACGGTACACATGGTGTTGGTTCATCTTATATTATTCACATTTATGGAGCGCCACGATCGCTTCCTGTGGCCTTTGAGGTCCCTCCTGTTCCTGGTTGGGACTAACAATCGAGTTCGCGTGGCTCGCGTGCCAGGGAGTGTGGAGTACCGAATCTTGAAAATTTCTTTGAACTCCTCGGACATGGACTAGCACAAGTACAACGCGCGACGTGCTTTGAATCCCACTGTGGCCCCTGCTTCTCTCTCCCTGGCATACCTCCTGTTCAAGATAAATAAACACTAGCCTCGCTCTGTCCTGACTGGCCACTACAAGGAACTGAAAGATTGGATTCGCATCGGCCATGATGAACGCGACGCACTGAAGACACAGGTCAACAGCGAAGGGCAACTTGACTTTCAAGTGATTCAGTAGTTCTCGGTAACTCGTCCTCCATCCGATCATGTCCGGATCTCTGACGCCAAACCAAGGTGTGAAATGTGAAATCCCGAACTGAGGTCGTCTGGGTAATTCTCTATCTCCAAAGGCCACTCACTGTTTCAATATCTCGCTCGAATCATCGTTCCTTCTCCGGACCCAAAGTGGGCATATACCATATATCACTTGAAAAAGAACTTGTGGAGGGAACCCTAGGTCCGATGAGGCGCATTCAACAACTGCTGCATTGTGGTAAGTTGCGCAGTCGTCCCCAAAGTCATCCGTCCAATTTACCATTTGCCCTTTTCCCACAACCCAGACACGTTGTCACTTCTGTTTGTGTATAGTTGAAGTTCATCAATTATGTTGCTACTATAGTCAAATCGGACGACATCAACAGGAGGACCACGGCCCTCTTCGTGGCGAGCGTGCTTCGCAAAATAGCGAACGGGACGTGTTCTGTGCGGCGTAAATGGGGATGTCCTAAATTAAACGTGTGCATTTTAGGCCGTTTCGCGAGGATTTACGTGTGGTACATTTTAGCGCGCAGTTTCACCTCCAAAGACAGACTATTCCGTTTTCTTCAAAAAAAAGTCATAATAATAAATGAAAATCGTGATGATATCCGCTATTTTAGATTTTACGACTACACCATAAGAAAAAAAACATTGTAAAGGGTTTCTTGCTTGATTTGTGCTGATGAGTGTGACAAAGGAAAATATAAAGCTAATAAGCAAAGAGAAAGACACGAAAACAGAACAGGAGTACGGATGACGGATGACCTGGGGATGTGACCAATACGTAACGAAGGTATTTGACTTTTGAGCTTTGCTGTTTGCTGGGTGACTGAGTGTAACTACGAAAGCGCGCAGAGAATCGAGTATGAAGTGTTTATATATATATAAGTAAAAAGAGAAAAGTGTTTGCAACAGACATAATATTTTGAGCAAAAAATAATGTATGAATGAGTATGAGAGGAAGCTATGATCCGAGACGAGACGAGTGATAAGTGACAGGAAAACAGGAAAAAAAAACTAAAAGAGAGACGAGAAAGAGCAACGGGCAGAAAGGTCGCTAATGCGCGTCTTCACCACGAGGTCGCTCGTGCGACAACCTACTGGACTCCCCAAACGCTGGTCGTTGAAGGCGCGACGAAGACGACGATGACACCGACGATGCTGGCGCAGGCGCCGATCTAGGAGAGCTCATTGTTTGAGAAACAGGCCGACTGTGTGCCTCGCCCCCAAAATACGACTTGAAGAGCTCGACACGGTCGGACGAGACGATCGTCTGGGTGGGTGGCGCGGGGAAATCAGAGAGGCCAGAGATGCGTGAGGTGCCAGTCCCGTCCGTCTGGTAGCTCGTCCGCGTCACCTCGGTCGTTGCCGAGTGAATCGCAGCTGGGAGGAGGCTGGTCCTGCTGCCCCGGTGGAGGGGGGAAGCTGTGAGCAACGGAGGAAGCAGCGGGTGTTCCCCATCGTCTGCGCCAGCGGATTGCAGGGACTCTTGGCTGCAGCCCCTATGAACATCACCTATGAAGGAGAGCCGGTGCGTAGGGGCCGTCGCAGCTGGCGTGGAGACAGCTTCAACCGTTCCCATGCGCAATAATTCTATATCATACAAGGCGCGGCGATCAGTGCTCCTCAAATTGATGTGATGTCACAAACCGGACGTACCATCATGATCAACGTCCTCCATCTCCGATCTGTCCAGCTGAGATGAAGTCCGAGATGCGACGTCCTGAGGGATGTTGATAGTAAGCGAGCCGATGCTCTGATGTCCAAGATCCTGATGAAGACGGAGTGGCAGCGTCGCGGCGTCAGGCGAGTTCACATCCGAATCCGACGTGATAGAGAGCACAGCGTTGGGGTCCGTACGACTACCCATTCCATCGTTGCCCCTGAGTCCGCCATACCGCAAACCCCACATGCGTGGGCTGCCATGTGAGCCACTGGCGCCATCCTGACGATGCATGTCTTGGATTGCTTCCAACTCATTGCTCAATTGGCGCGTGAGAATGGTGAGGCCGCTCCCGCCCGAGACACGGCTGTTTGAACTTGTGTCCACAGCAATCAATGAACCAGTGTCTCGTGACAACATCCGACGGTGCTCGCTAGATGGTGTCCGACTTAGGCCTGAACCCCTAGGGCGGTAAAAGAGGTTGCGGTAACGTTCGAGATCTTCGATACCGCTGAACGGCTGCGGGCTTTGCTGCGGCGATGAAGAGCGTGAGCCTTGAAGCGGCTCATCAGCCAAGCTCGTTTGCGCAGAGTGGAGTGAGTAGGACAACATTGACGCAGTGAAGACGGGAGGGTTGAGTGTTTCGGGAGGAGAGGACGGGACAGTGTGAATAGAACTCAAAGATAAGAACGTCGAACCATGTGCGGGATCAAGGCGCTGATGTTCCGACGAGGTTGTAAATATGAAGTTAGGGAGGGGTATGAACGGTTGCGTGGCACTGGCAGGTGCCTCAGAGTGGTTTTCGCTGTCTCCAAGCCCACTGTCTGCGCTGAGTCGCCGTTGGGGCCCATATAAAAGTGCGTCGGCAAGAGCCAACGGTTCGCCACTGAACCGGTTGCTCAATGCATACGCATGCCGGGCTCCACGCTGAGTTTCCCTTGCATCCGATAACTGAGGTCGAGAATAGGGAGGTGTCGGTGGTGGCTGAGGGGTATGTGTTGATTCACTGGGGAGAACGGGGGGAACAGCGGAGGGCGACTGTGATGAAGCGGAATTCGGGCACGCCAGAGCAGACGCATAAGGATGTAGCGCCGCATGTGGGGGCAAGCGATGACGTGCGGACATGTCACTTGTGAGGGCAGCGGCGGGTGCGGTTATTGAGACCGCCGATGGGTGCGGGCCGGCATAATCAGAACTGGAGCGCGCGTGCGAGCGCCTTGACGAGGACGGTCCGCCCTGGGCATAAGGGTGAGCTTGTACGTACGCAGACCTGGGTGGTTCGTCACGACCCCCCTCTACCGATGGAGGCGGAGAGGACAGAGCAACTCCCACGTCGGAGGGACTGGTCACCGGTGGCGAGGGTGATGGATTAACATCGGGTTTACGGGGGCTGACTTCGACATGCGTATCGTTACCACGACTGTCATTCCGAGAAACGGCGTCAAAGCGCTCAGCATGTGGGCTCCTCTTATCACCAGAAATGCACAGCACCGTCGCAGCGCGCAACGCGGCCTTGCCCCTTGACCCGGCGCGCGAAAGTCCGCTAGAGGACATCGTGCGGACGTGAGACGCGCCCGATCGTGTTTGTTGTGTCTGCGTGCTGTCGCTTGGTGTGCGCGCATGTATAATCGGGGCAGCAAACTGATTGCCTAGAAGCGTCCTTGTCGCAAGGAATCCCACACCTCCTGCGTCCTTCAGCTGCGCACGCGCACGCCCTACGGACTGCGACCGTGACCGGCCGAGTGACCGGGTCCTCTTGGAACTCTGGAGTGAGCGTGTGGCCTGAGCCTTCCATGTCGCGCGCTCGCGTTCGAAAGATGCGCCCATTTCCAGAACCCTGGAATTGAAGTTAGTTGGTATGGAATCAAAATAGAGATATCAACTGCAGCCGACCTTGCAAGTGATGGCACGGGGGACGGAAGCGCGAGGTCGTCCTGGGCAAAACTACGGGGTCTGACAGGGGATGACGGTCCACCTGCGTTGGATGGTTCTCGGGCCATCAACATCGGCTCCGCGCGGGGTGGCCCGCGCGAAGCCTCCGACATGGGCGCATGTAAGTTTACAGCGGAGTGGGAATGTAAGGCCGTCCGAACAGGCTTAGGGTCCCTAGCGGGGTGCACCTCGGCTAGCCGCGTGGGTGTGGCATACCGATGGCTGAATGACTGTGGTGGTTCGTCATTGATGTATTCCATGAAGCGTGGGCGCGGGAACAGCAACGCATCGCACCACGTCTCGGGGGAAAGCCATCGAGACTTGCCGCGAGAGGCCTTATTGGCCGAAACGCCACGAGAAAGATTGTGTAGATTCGGGGCAGAGATGGTTTTGAAAAGTGATGTCCGCGAGGCGGGCTTGAGGTGTGCAGGAACTTCGGTATTATTTAAGGTGTCGAGCGCGGGAGGCCGCGGATACCGGTACGAGCGATCGACGCCCTTGCCTTTGTCCGAGGAATGTGGAGCGGAAGACGGAACAATCGGTGCACGTCGTGGGGCCTCGGCTCGAGAAGAGGTGAACGTATGCGCATAAGGGTGAACAGATAACGGACTTTCGCGGTTGTAAAAAGAGTTGGTAGATGAATCATACGATGGACTCGAGGGTTGCACAGGGGATATGGAAGTGCCCATCAAAGTGTGCGACCGCTGGCGCGGATTGCGTTCCATCGTTTGGTTGAGGGACAAAGGGCTGTGAGAACCAGAGGGTTGGGCGTCTAGCAGCGTTGCGCGGTTTGATTGCAGCGGGTCGGGCGTTGGGACGGCATTGCGAAAGCGCTTCACGGATGGCTGGCGCGCGCCCTGCACAGAGTCCGAACGAGATTTCCGTGTGGATCCGCCAAAGGTGAGAAAGCTCCCTAGACTCAGGCGGTTCAAGGCACTCGAGGGGGGTGACGGATGGAGGGGCGATGAGCGCTGCACGGGGGTCGGCGACTCACCCACGCCACCAGTGCTGTCGATATTGGCGAATGGTGTCGAGGACATGGTGACCAACGTTGGACGGCCACCGCGTAATGACGAAGAAACGGCAGCGCGCCCCTGGGAAGTACCCGCGGGGTCGAGGGGGGCGTTTATTCGATATGGATGAGAACTGTACGCGCCGCTACTCGGAAGTGCACTCGTGGTGTGCTGCCCGCTTGCCATCCGACCATCCGACCATTGGTGACCAGCCTCCGATGCCTTGGCGCTTCCAAGATTGCCCAGGACTGAGCCGAGCAATTGACCCCAGCTATCACGGGTTTGCGAGCGTGGAACGGTGGGAGGTAGCTCGTAGGGCCCATTGTAAGGGATGTACCAGTCCCCGTCGTCCGCATGTTCTGGCGGTTCAGACGGGACGCGTGGGCGGGAGGGTTTGTGGGCGAAACCGAAGCGGACGCGAGACAAGGAGGAAGGGGTGGTTTGTGTTTTGGTAGCCATTCGGGGCGGCTCAGCTGGGTGGTGGAATGGAGGGGTACATATAAAGCAAGGAGGGAAGGGAGGGGAGAGATGGAGAGATGGAGATACGAAGGGTTTCGCAAAAAGTTTGAAGGCGTGATGAGTCGAACACTGGTTGCAAAACCGGAAAGTGGTTTGAGAATGGAAATCAAACTGGGGCACGGAAAAAAACTCACGTCGGATCCTTTTTTTTTTTCTATTTCAAAAAAAAAAGATGAGAGAGAGAGAGAAAGGAGTGGCTAGGAGAACATCTGGGGGAGTGGTTGAGAGTGGAGAGAGTAATCCTGGTACCAACCGATGCTGGCACAGACGCGATTTCGCATTACCCGAAGACCGAAAACCGGAATTCGCTCAGGCCCGTTGCCACGTGCAGCCTCTCTTGGCTCGTGCCAGCCTGGGTTGTCGCTACCAGTTGTCCCTTGGGTGCCTTAAGGGGGGCGTGCGCCACGGTCGCTGCCATCCCCATCCGATGTCTCACAACAGCCTTCGCACTGTAAACCTGTCTCCAATACTGAAGTCCATCCGTCTTGCACGCACCAAAATACCTATTACCCAGACATTTGGTTTCACACCAGTCACAGCCCTATACGTTCGGAACAGCCTCTGTACGCGTAACCCCGCGCGTAATACATCGCCTTGATGAACGTAACTCGATATACAATTACCACGCCGCCTCCACCACCCGCCAACTTATTCGTGTATCTCCGCGGGCGCCTTTAAAGCCCATCCAAGGCGCCTCTGACTACCATTTCCTGTTGTTCGCGATACAATTTGCCGACCCCAGGTGCGGGCACCGCATCCTCGCAGCGTCCATGATACGCGAGCGGTTTCTCGAGGATCTGAGCCGCGCGAGAGGACACGTGCGTCCAAGCACCCTGGTTGCGCGCTTCTTCCTGCACCCAGCGCACGTCACTTGCGCCCTCGAGCACTTGACGCAGCACCTCAAACGGGAACGGGCACAATTCCTCAAGCCTCACGATCGCAACGCGCTCCCCAAGCCCACGCACTTCGCGTTCTTTCACGAGGTCATAGTAAAGCTTGCCCGAGACGAGGAGGACTCGTTCGGCACGGTGCGCATCGACAAGTGGATCGCGCAGCACGGGCTGGAACGTATACGGCTCCTCGAGCTCCGACAATGACGAAGATGCCGCCTTCCGGATCAATCAGCGGGGGACACTTACTACCCAACTTGGGTGAACGCTGGTACTTACAGAAAGACGCAGTAGGCCCTTTGGTGCGGCAACGATCAGTGGTTTTCGGAAGTTGCGCTTGATCTGGCGGCGGAGAAGATGGAAATACTGCGCCGGGGTTGTCGGAAAAGCAACGTGCATGTTCACGTTCGTGTGCGCGTACGCGGGTTCAAAGCGATCATTCGTGAGCTATTAACGAGAGGCCTGTTAGGAATGCTGCCCTTGCAAGTGCTAAGAATTTTAACTTGTAGCATGCGTTCTAGCCGCGAAGAGGAGTGCTCCGGCCCAGCACCATCGAGGCCGTGTGGTAAAAGTAGAACAATCCCGCTTTGTTTCAGCCACTTTGCTGTGGGAAAGATCAAGGCATCAGATTCGATTTCATCAGATTTGTTCCAGTCACATACTCTCCGCCGATGAGATAAACGTGTCAATGATGACCTGTATCCATAGGTACAAACTCTCAGATGGTGACTGTGAGGGGAATATGCGCCTAACCTGTGCACCATTAAAGAAATCCCCGAACTGCGAATAAAGCGATCAGCCGTGGCTGCCTTATGGCTTTGATGCTTCCAAATTCAGTCCCAGACCTGAGCTTCCCAAATGGGCAACAAGTTAGGCTTTTCCCAGCTCATGCCGTACTCGAACTAAGCAATTCCTCTTTTAGGAACTAACGGATCACTCCTCAACTGACTGAGAACTTACCCCGAGTACGGCCAGCTCACTCAGAGAACCTTGGTGCATTTCCTTCAGCCGGTATGTCACAATAGGTTAACGCAAAATCACAAACTGTTTGCGAGTTCAAGCTTTCCATCGGACGACAATGCCGTGTTCAAAGGAACAACGACGGACTCGGTCTTCTGGTCAACAAACATTGCGTGCCTACGCAGCACTAAATTCAGCACACCACGACCAAAATCGAACTTCATACCTTTGGCTAAATGTTCCGCGTCCAACGTCTTGCCCCGAAATCCTGACATCACATCCCTCCAGCATCAATGATCCGAATGCTATTGCCTGGGAAGCATCTGTCTTCAGTAGGCTTGTCCGTTGATCAGCGGGTACAACCACTCGCTTCTGCTGTGGCCCAATCCAAGCCGGCGCCCTTCTCGATTGCCTGCAACCGGTTCCTTACGTGGCGTTGTAACCTCGGATGGATCTCCTGCATTTCTCACCGCACCACCGGTCAATAGAACCACGACTCCGCAGCAAGGAATGGACATACAAACCCGGAGGGAACAGTGACGCTGGCGTGCCCAACTTTCTCAAGCAAATTACGCGCGACACCCGTTGAGGGATCATGCTCTGCCGTCTCATCCGCGGGCCAGACCATACCCTTCCACTGGCCTTGTAGCATTGATACGTTAGGTACGTACATTTCTACCTTGGAAAGTTCAGCATCGAGACGAGCACGGGCGGTATCGCGCGTAGCTTGAGCCTCGGCAGAAGTGATAACGTCATCCGACTGGGAGCAGGTGGATCAAGGACAAGATGACACGAAAGAAAGGAGAGACAAACGATGAGGTGTTCTTCGTAGAGTGCAGGAACAGACTTCCTAGACCGTATCTTCTCGTACATCAAAGGCTGTGTGAATGCGGGCTCGTCAAGTTCGTTATGGCCCCTATTGAGAATGACTTTACTTCAGGGTTCCGAACCGAATTATAAGAAAAACGTGCCAGCGACGATATACCAGAAGGTCGATAATGACGTCCTTGCGGAAGTGATGCCGATACTGGAATGCGACATCCACAGCCCGTTCGACGTCTATCAAGTGTGGTGAGCCTGAGAAAGGACAACTACGGAAACCCTGCCTTCTGGATAGTCGCCATTGACATGGAGCACGGGGGCATTGATCATCTTACCGATGTCGGAACAATACAACGAGGACCGTGCGCTAGAAGCAGGGGTTGTGTAGCCGATGCTTCGCAGACTGTCTAAGAAAGAGGTCTCCTGGGGAATGTCTTGGCTTACTTGTTACTGCGGGTGCATAAGATAGATCGGGATTGAAGGGACAGCGTGTGTTAAAGTGATGATGCTCACTTGACCACTATGTGGACACTCCCTCCGCTCGTGAAATGAGGAAGATTGCCTAGGTGTGTGGTTGATACATTCTCAAACAAGAGACACTTTTGGCAACGTACTGAGACCAAGAGTTTCCATAACCACACCCTGTCCTGTAAAGCTGGCATCGCCATGCAGCTGGACGCACATAGCCTTATCACCGAGCATACAGTCCTCCGGCGACGAATTAAGGAGCGAATATTGTTTCGCACGCGTCTTACCGAGCGCGACGGGACTCACGGCTTCCAAATGCGAAGGATTTGGGAGTAACGATACCTTCACCTTAGTGCCCCCATAATTCAAAGTTGGTGACGCGGCTGAAAACGAATTCCTTCCAGCATCCGATGAAGAGGGCGAATACTCGTACCTAAATGACTAATCACGTCTCCAACTGCTCCCAGCTCCTCTGGGATCTCGTAGCCACCCTTTATTTTATGGAATAACGAAGCCGGTGGCACTTGTAGTAGGCCGGTCAACAGGTTCAGACGACCTCTATGCGGCACGGCGAGTACAATATGTTGCACTCCGGCTGGTTCACATTCAAAATGAACAAAGAAATTCCTGGCGAAATTCAGAAAGCGACAAACCTCGAGCCGCAACTGAAAATAGCGTGTCCATCGCAGGGATCATCGACTCACCTCCCTCCAAACCATAGCGCTTCAGGTTGGGAAACTTAAGCTGAAGGTACTGGTCAAACGTTTCGCTCTGCACGAGGAGCCTATGAATGCGCTTCTTCTGGTGAACGCCCGGAAGGGCTGGCGTGCGCGCTTCCAGAATGTGCGAGAACCAGAGGCGCTCAGTTTTGGAGGGAGTGTGCATATACTCATACGCGATGCGACCTAAGTAAACCGAACGGAGGTGGTTCGTGATGTCCCGCAGGGTCCAGTGCTCAGGTTCATCGAAAGCCTCGCCGACGCGCTTTGTCCACAAGATCCCATTGACGTCATACGCC
>Ga0307510_10000257_pt1 | contig 48345 bp, 20 predicted proteins | sample 12_EM_MG_FD_207224 | JGI IMG/M metagenome (GOLD analysis project Ga0307510, IMG submission 207224) | Populus trichocarpa ectomycorrhiza microbial communities from riparian zone in the Pacific Northwest, United States - 12_EM | ecosystem: Host-associated > Plants > Roots > Unclassified | place... | reverse complement strand
CACCTATTTTTTCAAACCAACCTCAATTAAAAGTACTTTTTATAAAACTACTTTTTTCAAACCACAACCACAACCACTACCGCAATACCAAACACACACTTAGACTTCGCTGGTCAACATTGGATTTTGATTCATGAATAAATAAATTATTTAGAGGTAAGGAAGGCACACAAGGCATTAAAAAAAAAAAGCCAGGCAATTTCACCATAACTACAGACACTTTTTTCTATTCACCACATTAGTTAAATGACAATTTTGTTCATTCCAAAAAAAATCATATGCCTTTGTTTTAAGAGTATTTTTGTATTTTAATATGGCGCATTGATCATTAAAATTTTGTTCGGATATAATTATAATTTACATGTTTTTCTATAGTAAAATAATTTAATTATCTCCAAAATAAAAAAAAATTATAAACATGTTAGGGAGGGATAAATAAGTCTTTTTGTTTCTTAATATACACTAAATTGACAAGTGTATCCTTAATACCAAAAAACTTTAACCATTGGGTCATGGGCCTTTAGATCTTTTTATGTTGGTTTTTTGGTAATTATTGGGGTAATCAAGAGCATAAATATATTTTTGTATTAATTAAATATTATTTAATTTTCAAAATTTGTTGGCATGTGTTGTGTAAGCGTCAGTGTGTGAGAGGAGCCCGCACAATTTAGATGATGTATGCAGCGCTTTCTAGTGACAAAAATGCTATTTTACAATGTTGTTGGATGCGCCGCCGCATTCTCTTCCTCCTAGTGTGATACATGTCAATGGCTGTTGGGCGGTTTCTCGTAGGCTAACCTTTTTTTCTTCTTCTTCTTTTTTATCTTAACCGAAAAATAAAGGTTGGTCCTTTTTGTTCTTGATATTTCAACTTTAGTCTTTATTCTTTTGATTTTTAACTTTTGTCATTGACTTTTTTGTTAAAGTTTTATTTATTTTCAATTTAATCCTCAATTCTAATTTGACATATATAATGTTTTTCAATATGGTCATTCTTTTTTTAATTTCTATTTTTTTCTTTGCCACTTTGTCAGAGTTTTAGTGGTTTTTGATTTTATCATTTAATCTAAGTTTGTAGTGTTTTTTTTCTAATTAAGTTCTCATTCTTTTAATCTTTATTTTTTTTTCATTATGTTAATATTTTTTCAATTAACCAACCAATCAAAAAAATATTTTCAATTTAATATAGCCCTCAAATTTATTTTTATTTTTTATTTTTACCCTCATTCTTTTAATTGCTATTTTTTTATTTGAGATCCTTTCATATAATTGATTTTTTTTCTCAATTTTATTTTTCAGCATTTAATTTGTTGAGGATTGAACTTCTCAGTTTTTTCATCCATGGTGCTTCCGGTCTAATCACATGTCTCAAGTCATGGTCGAGTAAGTTGACCCGATTAATCCAGGTCAACTCTTATTTTATAAAAATATAAAAAATATTATTTTGAATAAAAAAATAAAAAAAAGAAAAATATCAACGAGTTTTAACTGGGTTTTCCCAGAGATAACTAGGTTATAGGTTAACCCTGTTTTTTTTATCGGAATATATCGGGTCAATTCTTCTTTATCTTTATGGAGACTCAACCCGACCTAAGCCCCAAATCACCTAGGTCACAGGTCAAACCACAGGGACGGGTTTTAAAAAAGTGATTTTTCATATTATTTCAATCTTATTATCTGGGTCATGAATTTTGCAGGTTAACCTGAGTTCACTCACCTTTTATTACCTAAATTACATGTTTATCACGCAACCCCAAGTTTACTCGAGCATGTTTTTGTCTCTTTTTTATCCAATTACATACTTCTAGAGGTTTTTTCCTAAGTTATCGTGGTCATTTAAAAAAAAATATTTATTGCCAATTTTTTTATCGTCTTGTTAAAATAAAATTGACTTATTTAACCTGAATGAGACTATAATCCATGTCATTTTATTTTTTTATTTCTTTAAAATGTACAGGTGACACCTTAACATCGTTTTTATGCAAAAAAAAAAAAAGTGCAACCATAGGTAGTTTTTATCCAAATTGAATTGTTATTTAGCTATGCAACTTTAATGGTATATTGAAAAGCAAGCTAGGTTCCCTTTAGATGGGCCACAGAAAAGGCCTGGAAATTACTAAGGATGATCTATAAATTTATGTGCATCCATATCCATTATTTATTAAGAAAACTAAATGAGATTAATATTTTCCTGTGAAGATACTCGCATTTCAGGATTTACATAGTCCTTCATAATAAAACTCATAAAACTTTTTTTAAAAAGAAATATAATTTTTTTTACGAGACTTATTTGTCATCACTAAATTGAATGAGAGTAGAATGGTCTTTTAACATTTTATTTGCACAATATAATGTATAAAATACCCTTAAAAGTATAATTTGATTAACTATTGACTAGGGGTTTTTTCATATTTTTCTCATTAAAAAAACATTAGAATGACTAAATTATTCTTAGAAGCAAAAAAAAACTATAACTTACATCAATGGGCTTTTGGGTCTTTTTATCCTAATCTTTTTGCTATTTGAAGTGGGGTAATGGCAATCTAGTCTTTTAATATAAAAAAAAATGAAAGATAAATTGTTGACACGTGCAGCGCACACGCTAGTGAGTGGGAAGAGCCTGCACCCTTCAGGCGACATGTGCAGGCTCCCCTAGCATCAAAACACCATCTTCTGCAGAGGCGTTGGGAAAGGTGAATCAAGATCTTCACGGTGGCAGAGTGCATTTTAGCAGCGTGGTTCCGATATACTTTTTTCTTCTACCCCCTTTCTTTTCCTTTTTTTTTGTTGGCAAAATACAAAAGTGTCTTTTCATTTGATTTTTATATTCAATTTTGTTTTCATTCTTTTGTTTGCTATTTGTTTTGTTTTTATTTTATCTTTTTTTGATTAATTTTTTTCTTCAATTTCATCCCTCATCATTTAGTTTCATTTAATTTTTTTATCAAATTTTATCCTCATTCTTTTAAATGCTATTTATTTCTTTTTTTATCCTTTTTTTATTGAATTTTATTTTCAATTTCATCCCTTAGCATTTGATTTTGATTTATTTTTATGTCAAATTTAGTTCCCTTTCTTTTTATTGCTATTTGTTTTGTTTGAAAAAAAAATTTCATTGATTTTTTTCTCGATTTCATCCCTCAATATTTTGTGATTGAGAATTTTATTTCGTTATTTTTTAGGATTTATCTTACATGGTGTTAGTCTCAGGCTTATGACAAGGGTCACAAGTTTCAGATATTAACACGAGTTGATTTCTGTCTTTTTTTTAGTTTCTTTTTAAATTTAATTTTTTTTAATCTCATCATTCATCATTTGATTTATGGAGAATCGGTCTTCACTTTTTTTTTCACTTTTCTATCTACAGGGTTATCTCAATCCTATGTCTATGGTTGTGGGGCTAACAAGTTATCTCGGGTTGACTCAGGTTTTTTTTCATTGCTTTTTTAGAATTTATTTTTTACAGTTCTGCCCATCAACATTGGATTGTTTAATAATTGAATTTTATTGTTTTATTTATTTTTTTTGATGAGTTTACCCTAGTATTACGACCAGGTTGCATATTTGGTATGCTAAACCAAATGGACTTGGGTCGGGTTTTTTTATTGTCAATTTTTTTATCAGCTTATTTATTATTGTTGTATTTTTTAATTTATATTATTATAATTATACGAGATTATTAATCTTAGTCAATTAAATGATCATTGTCTCGGTTTTTTTCTCTTCTTTGAGAACACTTACATCATTGTAGCTTAACAAAAATATCATCGAAGACAAAAATACAAGGATATATTATTAATACTATTGGTTCCCCATGGAAAATCAACATGACTTAACAAAGAAATTTATTAAAGACAATAATATAAGAATATGTTATTAATGCTAAAAATCCATGAAAATCATAACGAGAGGTATTAAAATACAAAACATTCTTACTAAATTTTCCTTTTTAGGCATTAAAATGTAAAAACAATCTTACTAAATTTCACATTTATTATTTCTCCACAATCTCTTCTATCTTACTAAAATCATTAACTTCGTAATTAATGTCGAGATTTTAACAATCTTTTTTGAGCAATAGCATGAATAGTTTAGGTTAAATTTCTTGGTTATGCTCATCATTGGTGACAAAGTCTGAAACAAACTTAAAAGAATTATGGGTCTTTTCATAGTTGATTAATAGGTTTCCAAGATTAAAAACAAAAAAACTTAGACAACAACCCACAACTTTCTACAAACAAGTTTTATGTATAATATATGGAACCTTCCAATGCTAGAATTAGCTCAAATGTAGGGAGAATGTTGCCTTAAAAGTTATGCATAGCAAACAATAAATGAAAATGATAAATGCAAGAGAATGTTCATCTTCTTGTGTGTTTGTGATTAAATAAGCTTTTAAGAAACTTACCTAATGATTCATGGATGCTTATATATCCATAATCACGTAAACTTATATGGAATGGGGGTCAATGATGTTAATAGATTGTGTAAACTTATATATTCATAATCTATTTTGTGTAATAAATGATGTAAAATAATAGTCGTTGTTATAGCGGATGGTTATACCTTCACACTGTTATGTAGGTCTCGTTAGCATTAAATACAAGCATGAGTTGACACCATAATTGGATTTGAGCATGTCACCATGAGATTAACTATGACACCATAATTGGATTTGAGCATGTCACCATGAGATTAACTATGTAATTAAAGGAGGATAAGTTATATGAAACCTAATCCTAGCCCCTAGTGGGCTAGGGTTAACCCAAACACACCATGCTGGTTTGGGTTCGAGTTAGGGGGACTAGGGCTCAGGCCCCCAATTGGCTCTAAGTGGTGGGTCCCTTATAGCCAACCCAAGCCCAAACCACTAGGGTGTGAGTTCGGTATAGCCTAATCCAAACCCATTACTTTGTTGGTTTGGGTTCGGGTTGGTGAGTCCTACAGGGTCAGCCCAAACCACTAATATGGTGGGCTCAGTCTAGCTTAACCCAAACTCATCACTTTAATGGTTTGAATTCGAGTTAATAGGTTTCAGGCTTAGGATAGTAGGTTACCCAGAATTATTCTAAGTTCAAATCACCAATATAATGGGCTTAAACTAGCCTAACTTGAACTTACTAGTAAAGATGATTTAGATTTAAGCTTTCACAGGTCATGTTTATCATTTGCATCTAGATTGGTGAATTCAAAATAGTTCATATCTCAAGTGCAATCTTTACTTCTCTTTAAATTTCATAGATAATTTTTTCTTGCAAGCTCAAGGACATGGATTATGTTTTTTAAGAAAAAACAGCTACTTAAAAGCAAATATTACCTACCACATGACATATAAAACTAGCATTTTATCTCTAACAACACATTAACAAAATAACTAAAGGCATGAGGTTAGTTTAACTGTTTATATGATCAATAAACCAAGTTAATATATTATATTTGCTATTTATTAACAAATTTATTTTGTGGCTCACTTGGCTAACGTAACACCACAATATTTTTTCTTATGTGACGAACGTCATGTCGCTATCACATAACTTTTTTTAAAAAACAAAAAAAGTAGGTCAAGATAAAAAATAAAGGCATGACACATGAGCCTAAATACGGGTCATGTGCCTGGGTTGTTTTGTAACAATCCCATGACTTTTTTTAATTGGGTTTTTTTTTAATTACATTATTTAATGCTGAGTTTTTATTGAATTTTATCATTTATTATTGGTTTGATTGTGAATCAATTTTTTTTTCAATTACATCATTTAATGTTGGGTTTTTATTGAATCTTATTATTCATTATTGGTTTGATTGTGAATCAGTATTCGTATTTTTTATCATATAATAAATTTTAAAAAATAATTTAACCCGGTAGATTCAGAAACCTAAATCACGAGTTTGACGAGTTGATTATGGTGAAACTTGCATGTTTTTTCCTTTGATTTTTATTTCTTTAGACATACCCTAACAACAAGGTCATGTCAGAAAAATTCCCACGCGATTTAACTTAAAACCTAGGGCAAGTAAGGAGTCGGATCAATATTTGTTTTGCTATTTGTTTTTGAAATTTTTATTTTTTTTTCAATTTAATCTTTTAATATTGGGGTTTTATCATCCAGTATTGAGTTAATTGTAAATCAATATTCGTATTTTTTATGATATAATGAAATAAAAAATTAATTTAACCCAATAGATTCTATAACCCGGGTCACGGGTTTGATGGGTTGACTAGAGTGAACCTGTCATGTTTTTTTTTTTCTTTTGACCTACCCAGTCGATAAAATCATGTCAAGACGATTTAATTTAAAATTAGGGTTAAATAAAGAATTAGGTTGAAATTTTGTAAATTTAAACTGTTATACCAATGTCCAGAAATTTTTGATAATTTAAATATTATTTCCCATGTTCTAAAATAAATGATTCATGTCGCAACAACCTAGTTTATTACTTAATGATACTTCTAGACAAGGGAAACAAATTAAATCAGGGAGGACGACTGCCCCTCATCCTGTCATCCACCCTGTAGCCCCGCCACTGCTAAAAAGACTAATTTAAACGAAAAAAACAAATGCATAAACAGAGTCCTTCATACGTAATCATCTAACTTATTTTTGGAGATATAAACATTTGACTGTATCCAAACTCACCGCTTCCATTTTTTTACTCGATTATGAAAATTCAACGGTCAATTTCTATCTCTATCAACATCACTAACCAGACCGAAGACTCTCGCCCTTTTATTCCCCTGGACCACTTGGCCGAACCCAGAACCCGAGGCCCGGTTCTCCACAACAGCGTTCAAAGCCCGTTTCAAAATCCCAACATCCTCCTCTCCACCACTGCCATTATCCCACCTCATCACTACCACACTCTTGGTCCGGCCAGCCACCGTCATCATCTCGGCCCGCACCGCCCTGGCCCTCACAGACTTAATCGCTCGGGTCAAATCCATATGCAGACCCGGTCTATCTTCACAACAAACACTCACTTTTATCATCTTCTCTTCATGACCACAGCAACTCAGCGTAGCCTCGTCTACTTCTCCAGGATATGGCCAGTTCTCTTCGGGCTCTAATCCGCTGCTACAGTTATTACTATACTGCCGTGCCGACCCAGCTGCCTTCATTTTTAGGTCTCTCACGTGATGCACTACTTGAGCCAGCAACGAGGCCTTGTCTGTCTGCGTTTATACACGAGAAACAAATTAACGTAGTTATTATCATATCACAACAACGTCCTACAAATTTGTTTAAATTTAGGTCTTAAAGTATTAGAAAGAGGATTTTATACATATACATACATACATATATATGTGCATGTATATGTATGTATGTAATATAACCTTGGTGGGGTTGGGAAGGAGAGTACGGAGGGTGGAGAGGTGGGCGTTGATACGTTGTCTGCGTCTCCTTTCTGTTTCTTTGTGGCTCTTGCATGATGACTCAGTTGATATTTTAGCTTCTGTTTTTGAAGCTGAGCTCAGGATTGATTCCCCACCGTCCATCATGTTGACTAAGCTTGGCTCTGGTATATGCCCATCTTGATTTAAATAGTAAAAGCTTTGAAAAGGATGCATCTCTTACGTTTTAGCTAGTATGTGTGAGTTAAACTGCTTGACGATACAAAAAGTAAGGTAAAGTAGTGTTTTTGCTGTGAAAATGAGGTTTGGTTTTTGGGTACGGGTAGAGCAGAGAGAGAGAGAGAGAGAGAAGTGTTTTATGGGTGCATAAAAGGAAGAGAAGAAGAGTGAAAGATAAATGAAAGTTGAAAGTTGAACTTTAGAAGGAGACTCGACTTTGGAGACTAAAAGAAGGAGAGAGAGAAGAGAAGACGGTACGTTTTTACAGCTGACTGTGAAGGAAGCGTTTAGAGGTGAATCGTCGTCATAGGAGGGTAGAAGTGTGTGACCGCATGCCTTACATGGCTCTCTGGGTTTGAGCGCGACCTTTTCATTTTACTTCAACTTTTAATTAGTGAGCGAGGGAAATGAAGTTTTATATTAAAATTGGATTTTCGATGATCAAGGGACCAATCATATATTAATTAAAAAAAATTAAAATGAAAATTTTATTTGAAATTAAAAGTTGTTATATATTTTAACTGCCTTTTTTTTACTTTGGTTATTTGTATTTCAACCTGTGTTTATTTTCATGGTTAGCCGTGTGTTTTCAAAAAACTTATTATTTTTGTTTAAAATTAATTTTTTTATGTTTTTTAATAATTTTAATGTGCTAATATTAAAAGTAAATAAAAAAATAATATATTTTAAATAAAAGAATATTTTAAAAAATAATGGATACTTCAATAACAAACAATACTTTACTATTTTGGTTTATCAATTGGATATATTCGAAATCGCGCTCTTTTACTCTTTCATGGAAGTAGAATTCATGGTGAATTTTATGTTTAAAATACAATAATGAATACACTCTATAATTTCTTATCGATATTGTTGAAAATATTAAAGTTATAATAATCCATTTCTCGATTCTTTTTTTTTTTCTCTCGTTCTTTGGTCAATACCATTGGATCAAAGCTTAAACCTCAATGTAACCGTACTCGGAACTTGGAATTTTCCACCTACCAAACTTTACGAAGTTCTTAGTTCTTCGTCGTGTTCTTTAAATTAACCTTTTCCACCTAAGCCCACCCAAATTGTACTTGACCTAGCATGCATACCTAACAATGCCCATATGAGAAAGTGGTCCACCGTTGCTAGTCACTAGCACAGTGATCATTCTTTCGTTTTCGCCTTTCTTTTCTTTACCTAAATAGCATCTTTCTTATCATAGGGTTGTATAAATTATTATTTTAAATATTTTTTATTTTTAAATATATTAATTGATAATATTAGCACATCAAAACAACATAAAAAAATTAAAGCAAAAAAATTCTTGATTTTTTTTCAAAAACACTTTGCAACCACAAAAAATAAGATCTAAGGCTTCGTTTATTTGCTGAATCATGAAAAATAAGTTGGAAAATAAATTTTTTATTTCTTATTTTTTTTTCAATTTTAGTAAAAGAATAAGAACTAAATTTAATAGAAAAAAATTAAAAAATGATGAAATTAAAGAAAAAAATTGTAATTTCATAAATGATATCAAATAATAAATAATAATCAAAAGAATAGAAACTAAATCTAACATATAATAAAGTTAAAAGAGGATGAGATTGAAAAAGAATTTGAATTTCATAAATTATTTTAAATAAAATAAATAACAATAAAAATACATGGATCAAATCTGATAGATAAAAAACTTCAATTAAGAAAATGATAAGGAAAAAAAATAACAATTATAAGAATGAGGATCGAAGTTGATATAAAAATCAAATTCTAAGAGATAAAATTGAAAACAAATCAAAAAATCAAAACAAAATATATAATCAAAAAATTAATGATCAAATTTGATATAATCAACGAACAATAATATATTTTTAAATGTTTTGCAAATTTTAAAAAGTTTTTTTTTTGCTCAAAATAAAATAAAAGCACTTTCATAAAAACCAAGTAAGTTTTTATTTCATTAAAAAGTGTTTTTCATTGATGAATTTTTTCAATAGTAAACAAATACATAAAAATTTAAAAAGTAATTTATAAAAAATCATTTTCCATATAACAAATACAATCTAAATGAAATTACGAAAATCTAATTTAAAAATTAATTTTAAAAAATATTTAAATCATTAAATATCAAATCAACACCATGAGTTACTAAGTTAACAAAGATGAATTATTTTTATTAAAATAATATTTTGTATTTTAAAAAAAAAACTAATTTGATCTAGTCAAGTATAACCAGATAAAATAAATTATTAAGAACTTCGATGGAAGCAATCTAAGTTTGGTTAGATAATATATTTTTTTATGTTGATTTAAAACTCAGTTGTTTCATTTTTCGAATAAACTAACCAAGCTGGACTAAATTTAACACTGTAGACTAAAGCATTCAAGGCTGGCGGGTTATGAGGGCGAAACGTGGCACATTCAAGGCCCAAGCATCTGCTGTATATACGTTAATCAATTTCAAGGCCCAAGCATCTGCTGTATATACGGCGGCGTCGACAGGCTTTTTTTTTTTTTTTGAGCTTAAATTTGTAAGTGAATGAAAAGCGACAGTAGCGATAATGACCCGACAGCCTCTCTGGCACTTAAAAACTTTTCGTTCTCTTTCACACCCCCTCTGCATCAGCTCCTACCGGAGCTAACAACTCTGTTCACATTACCACGCTTTTGTGTAAATCTACATATTCCTCTACTGGTGCGCATCACTGTCATCATTGACTGTTTGCATGGTATTTTATTGAGATATTCACGATGGACTGTAATTTTGTGGCTGTGATTTTATTGAAAGTTTTTTAATTTCTTTTTTATTTTCGTATTCGACCACATGCAGAACCACCTTTAAAGAGGCAATTTATCTCCATGCACCATCCTTTGAGTTGCGTTTGCATGGTATTTTAATATATATATATATATATACAGAAAAATACAATGTCTTTGATTCCAAGAAATAAATATAAAAATATAAAATAAATTTATATTTTAAATAGTTTTAGAGTGAATTTATGTATTTTTAAAGTTGAAATTACAATAAGATATGCACCTATTATTTACTTTTGTTTTGTTTGGAGAAAATAACAAAATAATACTATCTTGTTGATTAAATTATCATACATTTGTTTTATGCTATTATTGAATTATCATATTTTATAAGGATTTGAATGATGTTGAAAATTTATTAAAAGAACATGATTAATTGACATATTTGTGTCAAATTAAAATTGAGATCCACTTACCTTTTGGATTAAAACTTTGTTGGAATTTAATCTTCAACATATGCCTTTTAACATAGAACATTAACATAATTTAAATAAATTATGGGTGAATGATAAATTGATCTCAAAAAACCTTTGATTGATATGTTTCAATTAAACCTAAAACTCTTTAAAAGTTTCTATCATATTTGAAAAAAATACAAAACTTTCTTGTTGTTTACAAAATGAAAAGTTAAAAGGTTAAGATTGGGCTCAAATGACACCAGAATTTTAGAGGGGAGAGATCATAAGCAAAGTGGATTGTGGGTTTAAAGCCACACACACACTGATTGACATAGCTTGGCTCGAGCTTTGGATCGGGATCTAGATTTGATTGTATTGTAAAATAATATTTTGGATCACAAAAGATTATTTTTTGTCAACTAAGATTTGAACTTAAGTCTGGTTCATGATAAATTATTTTTTCTAGCCCGTTGTTTTGTCAAGTCCAACCCATAAATGTTAACAGTCTCTTTCATAAGCATTTTATGCAAATCTAAATAGTTTTTTTCAACTCAAAAAATTCAGATTTATAGTCATTATGTTCAGATTTTAATTATTGATTTACGGTGAAAATTAATTATGAATTGGTTCTTTAACCTTTTAGCTCCCAAAATTCACTATAAAAAAAGAATTGAAGAAAGAGTTTCAGATAATGTTTTTCAGATTTTCAAACACTCTTCCTCGTCTTATTTTTAGTGTTTTTCTTATCTTTTTTTATACCTTGGTTTTCCTCTCATATATAGAGTTTAGGTCCATCTTATTGTGAGATATTTGAGTTATATAATATTTTTTTTGTTCAAATATCTTGTTTGGAAGTGCATTATATTATTATTTTATATATAAAGTTAAAACGTGTGATGTTTTTACTGTTCACCCCATCTTATTTTACTATGGATTACAATAGTGCAATTTTTAAAAAATTTCAATTTGATTCTCAATTTGTTTTTTGCACAATTAGGCCATTTCGAGACCAAATCTGAGTTCAATTGCATTATTTTGGTAAGGGATGGTTTAATTGAAAGAAAGATAATTGAAGTAACATAAGTAGCGGATTGGAAATTTAAGTCAAAATTTAATTTGAGTCCCCCATCTTTTTTATCTATTAGGTGATTCGTCTCTTGAATTTTACAAAATTCAATTCTAGTACCAAACTTCATTTTACTTATTTTTTGGTTGGAGGAGAGAGAGGAGGTCATTGGATTCCTGTATAAGAGAGAAAATGTCTATTGGTGAGGAATCCTGCCACTAAAACGGTCATTTTTGTGTAAAATGGTTTCATATGATGAGAGAAGTTAAAAAGGTCTCTAATGGTATTTCCTAGGTGTTTTGGGTCAAAAATAGGTTGAAAATGAGTTTTTTGAAAGAAAAAAAAAGGGTCTTGTTTTTTCTGCCACCACAGTAGCTGGATTTTAGAGATTAACAGACGATGCGTCAATTAAACTTAAAAAAATATATAGGCCTGTGCGCAGGTCATTGCTTGATTGGGTCAAATGCCAGGCCTGTTTTTTTTTTTTTAAATGATTTTTTTTTAAGTAATGCATTAGTTGATATTTGTTTTGAGATTAAAAAAAAAAAAACAAAGAAGGTTACTTTGTAATTTTTGGAGAAGGAAAGAGAAAAGAAGAAAAGAAGAAAGGCCCACAAGGACAAACCGTCCTATTGTCGCTGACATGTGCTATATCGAAAGAAAAAGGATGTGACGACGCTTCCAATAACATGATGAAAAGGGTAGGTTTGACCATTGAAAGGCTCTACACGTGTCGTCCAAAAGGCGCGGGCGCCTCCTATGCGTTGGCGCGTGGACTGCACGCTATATTAGCTTTTTAAATTTAAATATTAATTAATCATTATAAAAAGCCTTGATTTACATAGAATTAACAGGATAATTTTTAAAATTAGTTTTACTTAGTTATGTTATAATAAAAATAGATATCTATAAGAAAGATAATGATTTAAAATTTAAAAAATAAATGTTTTTTAGTAGATGGATTTTTTTTATTAATGCATTTTTTTATGAAAACAAATCTTTTTATTAATAATATTTTTTAAAATAAAAAACTAAAGCCCATTAAAATAAGTATTCATAAAACTCTCAATCATTTAAATTAAAAAGGGAAGAACAACCAAAACTCCCTCACTTGTTTGTTTATTTATTTCATTTTTCTTATGAAAATATATTATTTTACGATAATCATTGTTTTTAAATAGAAACTTACCATGAATTAAAAAGAAAAACTCAATAAAAAAAATCATGACTATAATTTATGCATGATAAAATAAAAAAATAAAAGAATAATTGATATAAAACATCATGTAAGAATTTTAAAACAAAAAAATAACAAAACAAATATTTTATTCTCCATCAATATTCATGAGCATATTTTGTTTTTATATATTTTGCATACTATATTCATAAATAATAATTTACAAATTAATTTTTAATATTACTATAAAAAAATATGATTTCATTTGAAAATTATAAAAAACTGGATAATATTTTAATTAATATTTTAATTATTTTATTCATACAATTTCTGATTAAGAAAAAAAATGGTAATATAAGAAGAAAAGGACATGCATACCGGTGCTTTCTTTGTTTTTTTTTTTAATTGTTTTATCGTTTGCTTATTTATTTTTAAATAAAATGGATGATGCATTATCATTTAGAAACAAAATACCAAACACATACCATAAATTTGGTTCAAAAACAAAAAATTAGACCAGTTAAAAAAAACCATTATCTTGAATCTTCACTATTTAAGATGAAACCTCACATAAAAAATAATTTTTTTTATTGCTTGAATGTGAATGTTCAAATATTTTCTCTCTCCCCTTCCTGCTTTTTATGATTGTCTCTCCTCCCTCTCAATATACAATGATCAAAATACAAATAAAATAAAATTTAGGATCTAAATATAAAATACTCAACGATGGGTACCAAATATATACAAACTTGAAACTTTATGAATCAAACTATAATTTTCCACGTGTTTTTTTCTTGTCCTTTCAATTTTGTCCCACAACAAATTATACTTTTTTTTCTTCAGAAAATAACATTTAATTCACAGACAGAACACTTCCAGAGACATTGTACACGTGATAAAATACAAATTTTTTTTTTATATGGTCTCTCGCCATTAAATAGCTTACATAAACTAATGATGAGCCCGCGTTGAGTGTCTCTCGATCGAGTTGTTTTTAACTATTTTAATTTAAACATTCTCATTGCACGTTATCACGTGTGTTGAAATCTAGGGGAAAAGATACGAGAAAAACATTGAAAAAAGATGGGGAAATGGGAACTCTGTTAGATTTAATTAGATCTTTAAATATCGATGGGTCACATTGAAGCTTTTTAGAAACATCAAAGCAGTCAGTGACAAATTTTAAATGACAAGAGCCAAAATGAAATATTGCTTGCTGGATGTTCACCCATCAGCATTTCATGCATGTCGTGGCCGGACAAGTATCACTTGATCAAGGATTTTTTTGAAAAATAATATAGTTTGGTAAAGATTTTCCTAGAATGATATAGGTTGGAAAAATATTTGAAAAATAAAACAATTTGAATATAACTATGTTTTTCAATATTACTTTTGTATTCAGCTGTTATTGGAAATAATGGTTGAACACAACTGTATTTTTTAATATCAATTATATATACAATTGTGTGGTGATGTTTATTCTTTAGAAAAATAATTAACACTATCAAAAATCAACTCAAAATTTTAAAAAGATTCAATGGCTAAAAAATAAGATTTAAGATCAAATGATTGAAGAGATAAAGTGTTACGATAAAAGAGAGAAACAAAGAAAAAACATTAGAAAGAAAAAACGGGTTACCGATGACACACCGAAGATCCATTTTTGATATACTCGATACCGTTAAAAAAATCTCGACAAGACGATTATAATTGCACCTTAAAAGACCGAGGTCATAATTAACCTCAAATAAAATCCTAACAAATTATGATCATGATTGGTGGTCTTTTAAGGTGTGGTTAAAATCATTTCGTTGAGATCTTTCTTACTATCCTGTGTGTGTTGAAAACAGAGCTTCGATATTTCCCCGGTAACCTATTCTTTCTTAGCCATTAATCTTGAATTTTATTTTTTTGGCCATTGAATCTTTATGAAAGTTTAAATTGAATTATATAAATATTAATTCATTTAATTAAAAAATAACTGTTATTTTTTAATAATAGTTGTTTTTAATCTCTAATTGAAAATTACAGTTATGTTTAAACTTTTAAATATTTTTCTGCAGAGGTTATTTTTTCAAAACTTTTATTAAGCTTTGTCAGGATTACAAAAGAGTGAAAGACACATTGATCAAATGGAAGATATCAAAGGTCAGACCGTCTGTAAAATGTGCATGTGAGTGTGTTGGGTGGACCCCCACAACAATCTGATAGCTATAGAAAGCTAAAGATCAACATCTGATGGCAGTACTCGATCTCCGGACAATAAAGGCAAGGGAATTCCTATTTCTTGGACTTTGAAGGTGACAGTGCGTCACAGCAATAAGCATGTTCGTCACTGCAATCAGCGTGTTTCCAGGCTCACACAATCGAGATATCCACAGTGCAATTGCATGCCTCCACATGGGCCCTCAAGTAGACGCTTGCTTTAACTCCATAGTCACAGACAGGCCATTGCGTTCACCTGTTGAGAGCCTCTTCTGTGAGTTTGGGAGATCTTCATGCTTCGACGAGAGTGCAGACTCCTATACGATTCAAGGCTCGAAATGAATGTATTATCAACGTGAAAAGAGAAACAGCGCTCTTGTTAAAACCTGGATTCCAACATCACAGTAGGAAAAAAACACTCAAACTTCGTATGGGAAGGGCGACAGATCTTAATTTATGCTTGAATAAATACTTTATTCGTGCAGTGATTGAATTTTGAATATTGCCTAAAATTAATGTCACCCTGGTCTCTATTTGCAGCCATGGTCTCGCAAGCCTTGACTGGTTTTGTTTGCTGGCCGCTCCTAATCATCATGGCCTTTTTTCGTTTCAATATTTTTCCGTCTGATATATCCAATTCTCCGTCTGCACTCTTTTGTCCAACGGTGATCTAATGAACTTATTCTGTCTTGTATTTGTGAAAAAAAACTAAAGCACAAACAGCCGGTAATGAATAATCTACATGGCATGCATTATTGTTGGGTAGCAAATTATAAGCCATCACTTATGTCTGCAGGACACAACAGCTTAATCAGCATGAGAATGTAATAAAATTATTCCATAGCTCAATCTAACACCTCAGAATTTTTGGAAGACTAGGTTTTCTTTATCTTCCACCATCAAAATTCGTGACCCAAGTAGCTAGCAGGATAGTAGTGTGTCACGAATTTCTAGTGTCAAGATAGTACGTCTAATGTCACGAATTTTGATTTGCCATTCAGTTCTTATAATTAATTAAATTAGAATCCCATTTGTTCAAGATAGTAGCACGCCATTTTGACTAATGATCGTTTACGGGAGATGGGGTGCGTGCTTATTTGACGAAAATATAACAATGATGATGATTAACTAATATAATATATGTATATTATACTATTCACATAATATTTAACTTTAATAATTTTATTATTTAGTGCGTATATACATAGACCTTAAATATATATTATTATTTTTATTTTACGTTAAAGAATAAATATTATTTTGACAATAAATACTCAAAACATAAATATTTAAATATATTATTTAACAAATAAGAGAAAGTTGTCAAACAATAAAAACCTCGGTCTTTTGAAATCCATTACCAATACTTAAATTGATGAGATGAACGAAGACCTTGTATGTTTACGCGGGATGCTGATTTTTTTTAAAAAAAATTGAATTTATTTTTTAAATTTAAATTATTTTTTTATTTTTTAGATTGTTTTGATGTAATAATATTAAAAATAAATTTTAAAAAATATTATTTTAATATAATTACCGAAACCGCAAATGAGTGGAGTTCTCGCGGAACTGTTCAAAAGAATGCAATGTTTTACACACAAGAAAAAACCAAGGAAACCAGGACCATTTGGCACCGGATGGCTGATGTCATTCGTTCCATCGGAACGCAACTATGCAAGTGGTACCCACCTCAACAAGTGGCCTGAGTCATGGATCACCCAGCCAGCACTCCCTGCTCTGTGCCGTGGAAGGCAAAAGGGCAAGGCAAACAGAGAAAGCGAAGAGACGGACAAGTCTTTGAGTTAGCAGCAAAATAGAGGATTACTCAAGAAGGGGGTTCTAACTTCTAATAGCAACAAACCACCCTTGCGGATGGTCCCAGCTGGTCTATGACCTAAAAAAAGCTGCCCCCACTGGCAAGTGTCAAGTATAATGTAATGCAAGGTAAGAAATTTTCTGAGTCAGTTACCGTGTGGGCACATTATTCACCGGTCAAGATATGTAAATAATCAAAATCACCTGTCGATCTCTGGCACAAAAGAAGCAAGCAGGAATGATCGAAAGGTACGCCATATATTACGATTACTGATTTGCAAATATACTACAAGGAATTACAAGTTTATCAAAATTAGAAGAAATAGAACTAAAATGTAAAATACAAAGAAAATATATGGCTACTTTCAAATTTCATATATTTTTTATTTTTGTCTAAAAGTTTATTTTTCTTTTTATATTTGAAAAATAAAAAAAATCATCAGAAAATGACTAAAGAGAGAGAAAGCTTTTGATTATCATGATTTTGGTAACCAAAACGATCAAACTTTGTGTGAAATGATTTCATTTAATAAGAGAAGTTCGATGATAATGATTTTTAGTTTTTTTAATCGATTATCATAAAAAGTAGATCGAACTTAAAATTTTTATTATTATTTCAGGTTGTTTTTGCCTTTTTAATCGATTTTTAGCTATTTTAAGGCCTCAAACGGGATTATTGAGATTCATAGGATATTTCTTATGTTTTCACGTGAAAAATTAGTTCAAACGAATTTTTTAGATTAAAAAATAAAAAAACTTGATTTTCCGGCCACATGAGGTGCCTCGAAACTTGACAATAGGTGACGCGTTATCTAATGTTTTTAATAAAAAGAGGTATACCTTTTATTGAACAAAAAAATATACAAGCGCATGGCCCTGGGTTTCCAGACCCAAATATACCTAGGCTCGAGTGTTGCCAGGCACGTGAGGCTCACCTCTTTTTCTCTTTGTTTTTTTTTCAAAATCATTAATTAATACCCTCACTTTTTTATATGTAATTTTTAATTTACATTCGTTTTTTTATTTCATTTTAAATTAATATCCTTTGTCTTTTAAAAAAAATATTATTTATAATATGACCAATTTTTATGTGAAAAGATTTCATTTAACAAGAGGAGTTTGATGTTGATGATTTTAACTTTCATGGTTGTTTGACGTTGCGTTTCAACATGCGTTTGACATGAAAAAATATTAAACTGATGTTTTTAGTGCTTTCTGATATTTGAATATGTTAATATAAAAAAATATTTTAATAAATTTTCAAATAAAAATTATTTTTAACATTTTAAAAAATACTTTCCACCACAATATCAAATGTATGGTTCATCTTGTCATAAAAACTTAAACTTGCGACTGAGTTTTTTCCTTTTTGTAGTATGATCTAAATTTTGTTGAAAAAGTTTAATTAGCAGCATGATATACCATGTTAGGTGAATCTAAATAATTAATTTTTAAAATAATAATTTGAATTTTCTTATAAAAAAACTAACTATAAAATCTAACGAACTACTACTAATTAGATGAAATGAAATTTTAATCATTGAGATTCGCAATGGGTCGAAATGCTTCCTCCGCCTTCAGTTGGGTGCTCGTGGGTCCACAGAGCTCAACACTAGATGGGCCTCGTCAGGTCTTTCTGACTGTAGGGAGGCAGATCTGCTGGTAGTGGGCTTGGTGACAATCTTGTTCATGATTGACGTCTACTGAGGCTGTTAGATTGGGGTTCCAAGCCTTCGGCTAACTCTTCTCGGACTCCTCCCGCGTGTGTCACCTTTTGCCTGAACGACAAAGCAGCCGATATGGATAGTGGATCTTCGGAGTCAATTGCTGGTGGAATCTTCTGTGAAACAAAAACAACCAGAGAAGGCAGTCCCTCATCAATAAAATAATTAACAATATTTTATGCGTAGGAGTTATTATTTTTCAATGAATATGCCTGCATGGATTTTCCCCGCACCAGGATTTTTCACGTAGAAATTTATATATTGTATCATGTATTTATTTAATTTTATAATTTATTTTTATTGATTGATTGATACTACTTTAATTGGATAAAGAGAGAAAAAAATAGAGATTTGTGAATTGTGAATTTGGTTATATTGGTCACTTTTTTCAACACATTCATTCTAATGCTTGACTTTAGGATTAAATTAATGTAATATTATGATTAATACAATAATAATAATATTTATAATATCATGTAATTATATTCTAGAATTTTACGTGTGTATTTCATTAACTAACCGCCAGCACATTTGAGATTTAACTAACATGTTTCGTGCAAATTTGTTACTTGGGTTACGTATACGAGTAGATAGAGAAATTACTACCTGCTATAACCACGCATCCAAATCTAGAGGTGGTGGTTCAGTGGTAAGAATTTGGGATCAAGAGATTTGTTCTTTTTGTGGTCTCAGATTCGAGCCCTGTAGTTGCTCATATAATGACCACTGGAGGCTTACATGGTCGTTAACTTCAGGGGCCGTGGGATTAGTCGAGGTGCACGCAAGCTAACCCGGACACCTACGTTAAACTAAAAAAAAAAAAATTAAAAAAAACTCAATGTTTTGTGGAAAACTTGTATAATATTATTATATAAGTTTATATCACTTCGTTTATCTCGTGGATTTTTTTATATAAATCTTGTTTATTTTTGTATTTTAAAAATTTTAAAAACAAATTGAAATTTTTTGATGACTATATTCTATGTCATAAAAAATATTTTACAAAATGATATACAAATTTTTCTTTCTTATAGTTTTTTTCTCACAAGTTCGTAAATGAGTTCACTTGTTTTTTTAAAAAAACTAGTTTTTTTTTTTTTGAAAAACAATGTTCTAGCTCATGAACATAATTAAAGAAGCTCATGAGCCATGGAAACTCGTTTGAAAATGAATTTAAAAAAAGTAGTTTTGTTAAAATGAGCTTGAGTAATGACTCGATTCATCTACTGCTATGACAAGCAGCAACCCTCACGAGACATGTTTTTGTTTAAAACAATGTTAGAAATTAGTTTTTAAAATGTTTTTTAATTGAAAATGTATTAAAATAATTTTTTTAAGATTTATTTTTTAAAATTAAAACAATAAAAAAATTAAAAAAAAATTAATTTAAAATAATAAAAAAAGAATTAATTTTTTAAAAAAGCCGACTCTAAACATCCTAAAAAATGTTATGATTGATGGATTTTGAAGAGTTTAGTAACTCAGAATAAGAAAAAAGTAAACTAAAATAGAAACTTTTAGAAAAGTTCAGGTACTGAAATTATGATTATATCCGCCAAAATACATTCGCGTGACAAACACTGATCTAAAACCATGGTCCCACAAAACTAGAACAATCCTAAGCCGTTGGATGTAAAAACACGTGCCCGAGTCCGCGCGTTGCCTTCTTTCCGAATTTTTCTCTTCCTCTCTCTCGAAACCCGTCTCTCTCTCTTTCTCCATCTAAAACTAAACCCTCTGTCCCTCGAGGATCCACCACCATTTCCAGCTCAGTAAGCTCTCCATCTCTCTCTTTATTGTACTTAAGTAACTGTTCTTTACTGGGCAGACAATTTCTGTTTGGTTGATCTTTATTAACTAATGTTTCATCCATAAAAAAAGGGGATAAAACTATTTCAAGGGAAATTAGGTCAAATAAATCAACCAACTTATATCTTCTGAAAAGCACGCAAGAACCCTTTGGAAATTTCATTTCTGTTCGAATTTCTTTTAATTGGGATTTTTTTTTTCAATTTTATCTTATACCGATGTTACTTATTTTTTAATTTGATATCTCAAGTGTTTGTGCACAGGAGGAAATCTTCCTGGTGACAAATTCCAAGAGCTTGTGTGTTGAAGAGAAGAGCAATGGTGGACCCATGGTGGTCTCTATTAGGGGCAGCAATTCCAGCTATAATTGCAGGGCAAGCATTAAGGATGAAGAAAAGAAGAGCTGATGAGCAGAGGTTAAAGAGCGTCAGAGGCCGTGAAAAGAGCTCCGATGAAATATTTGTTTGCGAGAGGGTATGCACTTCGAAGAGGATGCTAAAGAAGGTTGGTGCATTATCTAAAGACCCAACTATTGATACTTGTGTTACCGTTTGCGGTGTTTCTGAGCTTGATGCTTGTGCTGATGCATGTGCGAGAACTGTTTGTGTCAATCAACACCAGGTGCCAAACTGGAATGATATTTGCCTTAGGAGGTGCCAAAGTGAGTGTCTTAGGCTATCCAACTCCTCTGCAACTTCCTGAGAGGCTCTTTTGCCGTGTCTGTTATTAGTCTTGGATTGTGTTTTTACATTTCCTTGAGAAATTTCATGGTATACTTTGTTCAAAATGGATTTCATATTTTCTTTAGTTTTGAACATGCTCATAAACTGTTCGACCAATGTCCACCTAGTTTTGCCTTTCCCATTCTGTTTCATGCGAGGAAAAATTAGGTCCATTCTTTTACCGTCTAGTGCCTCTCTTCTGTCTATCTTCTGTTAGTTTTCAAGCAACCCGTGTACTTTTAAAGGACCTTGCCTGTAAATGATATGCTCACTCGCATTGGGTCTATTCTGGAAGCTCAACATGGATAAAAAAACCAATCAACGACTCTTTCATCTACAGGCAAGGGTTTTGCCACCAGGCATGTTTGATGTGATGACCAACCGAACTTATCATCCTACCATGGTCGAACCACCAGACTCTTGTGCTTCAGTGAGCATCTCGGGTGGATTATAGGCAGTTTCTATGCATGCTTATTTGATGCTAGTTCCAATCAAAGAGGCATTGAGCCTGAGATTTGGAGGCCTAGCTGGTTTTCCTTGCCTCCTGTGGTATGCAACAATTGGCTGGGAAATTGACATTTGCGCCAATGGGAAAATAGCATGCAGCTGAATGGCGAATTATTGAAGTTAAAAGCATCACAATAAGCGTGTGTACTTAACCTGAAGACTATTTCGAGCTGATTGTGCCTATTGCAAATGTTCAGAAGTCTTCAAAAGATTTTGTTTAGATACCTTAAACCCCCACTATCAGGTCACTCTGAAATGTGGAAAGCTCGTATGAACATTGTCCAAAAGAAATCTAGGCCCGAGTGGAGAAATGGATTAGATTCGATTTCCATGAAGTCGCAAGCTCGGACTGATTGATGTTTTGCAAACTATAAATCGACATATATTGTAGAGGTCAATGGGGAGAAAGTGGAGACAGCTGCAGTAGTAGAATTCAGTTACTTAGAATTGCCTGGGATGCTTTGCGTCACCCGTGGTCAAGTTTCACCATCCCCGTACTAAACTTGGTATCAAAGGCCCACGCTCGAGCAGAGCTCCAAGACTAGAGAATCGGTAGATTTCGGGGTCCTGTGGCTGTTTGGAAGAATACGTATGAACTCTAAGCCGATGTAAATCAATTAAGCCTATTACAATTAAATCAGAGGTATTTCCAGTTAATTATGCCTGCCACAATTGAATCGAAGCTAAAAGACCGCTCAATCCTCCACTGCCAAATTGCTCAATCAACCAAAGAACGCTCACCTGCAGAATTTCTTTACCTTACCCTACCAGAACAAAGCTATTTATATTAGATGCCTGTTGACAATAATTTTTTCAACTTTCTTCTTCTATTCAGCTTTGATCCAGCAACAAGAGATGACTATGAAGATAATAAAAACTGCTTCAGCCAGAAAAGAAAATAAGGAAAAAACTAAAAGCTGGCCAAGTGGCTTAAGCCTATATTTCCACTTGAACTAAAAACAACTTTTTTTTTGTATGCAGATTTGGGTTTTTTACCAACAAATCAACCATCATGTTTGAAAAACACAGAATCGTGCATTTTAGTAGATTGACCTAAAAAACACGCCTTGCCCGGTTATGTGGACACGTATGCAATTCCCAGTGAACAGGTGAAGAGAATAGAGGAACTTATCCAACATAAACGGAAACAAGTTTAGAAACAAAACCTGGAATGGACTTCCCATTGCAGAGCCAGGACATCACAGGAATGACTACGAAACAAGGACAACACTACTTCTATTAATTGAATTAAACGACATTCCATTGAGCTGTCTGATGAAAGGAACTAGAAACGACTTCTAATGATATACATGCATTTGAACCAAAATTATGCTGAGGACCTTTCGAACTTCAAGAATCTAGCATATCATACCCCTAAAACTCCATTGACATAATGTTCAACAAAACAGATCATCTAATTTCTGCAGGGTGACTGAGATCACAATTTTTTAATTAACTTTCAGTAGTAAGGCTACTATGGAACTTGTCTAGCTAACAGGGAAAGTACTTACGCAGACATGGAGAGCAATATGTCAGAAAAAAACTATTACCTTGAACTTTCAAGTAACATTTACTCGCACATTTTAACATTGCAAATCAACAAGCTCGTTTACAATGCCTGCATTTCTTTTTGGTACTAAATGCCTAAAGTGTTCAACATAGGACTGATCCTACAAAATGAATATTTAATTAAAAGCAGAACAACTTGTACAAATCCGTAAACTATTGAAATGACATTGCTACGCATCATAAAATGTTACATATTAACCAACCCTGTCAGTTGCATTATAACATTTGAACTCTACAAAAAAAACTAAAAGCAAAAAGGTTACATCAACAATACCTGTGAAATCCCAGAACCAAGCCAGATGCAAAAAGACTCCCATCCTTCAGCCACCAACACCTTCACATCCCATTCCATTCCATCACACTGCACTTCCTGACTACACATCGGCCTTCAAAAACTACGCCTGCACAGGGTACTTCCTAGGCCTTCCTCTCTTCCTTGGCCCTGGCATCCCCATTGCATTCCCAGCCACGCCCGTTGCACTCCCACCAGAAACCTTCACCACTCTATCCCTGCTCTCCACACCAACCCTCACTGGTGTGGCAGCTGCACCATTACCACTAACACCACCACCACTACGGCCGCCACCGCTACCATTCTTATCGTCCACATTTGCCGCTACATAGCCACCACCCTTATCACCTCCTTGCTGCTGCTCTGTCCCAAACATTGGCGGCATCCAATTAGGAAACCCTGAACCCACCCCACCACTTTTCCCTCCACTCCCTACGGTACCAGGTGTAAATCCCAAAGGGAAGAACCCCCAGCAGCAATAATAACACTCCTGCCCGGGAACCAAAGGAGGCAAAGAGGGTATTAAAACAGCATGAAACCCTCTTTGGCAATTTTGGCACCTCAAACAACAATTTTCATAAACCCTAGGATACTCGTACAAAATATAACAATACGGACACGCAGTCCAAAAGGAAGACAATTTCGCTTTCTGGGACCCTTCTTGTTGATTACTCACATTATTAACATTAATTTTCACACTTTCAGCCTTTTTATCATCAACCGATCTCTGGCTTCTCCTGACTGGTAATTTACCAGAAGCAGACAAATCAATCTTCGAAAACAAACTCAATTCATTATCGTACAAAGTTTTTTTAGCAGTATCAGACAAAACAGCCCCAGCATCAGCGACGAGCTTGAAGGCTTGGTCGGCGAAAGGGTACTTGTTCTTGTCTGGATGGAGGAGTAATGCAAGGCGACGATACTGCTTTTTTATGAGGAAGGAATCGTCAGTTTTCTGACTGATTTGCAAGATCGAGTACCAGTCGTGTTGATTGTTGACGCGTTTTTCAGCTGATAAAAGAACATCAGCAACGGCTAAGATCTGATCTGGGCCTTCCAAAAGGGGCTCCGTTTCCTGAGCTAAAACTGCGAAGTCTTTTGTGCCGCTGAGATCTCGTGATTGTAAGAGTTTCTCAGCGATTCCGAGGAGGCGTTCGGCTTCGGCCCTGTTGGGATCTTCGTTCATTTTGGTAGTTTTGGCTGTCGGGATTAATGGTGTTTTTGGTTTTTTCTGTTGTTTTGGGAGGTGAGGAAATTGTTTCCAGGGAGGAAATTGAAAAGCAGCTTGCTTGGATTCTTTTTTTCTGATGGACTGGATTGGGCTTCAGTTTGTGGAAAATGGTCTGGAGATGATGGTGCCCTTGGAAATGAGAAGTGGGTATTTTGATCTTTTGAAGCAGCAAAAAAATAAATCAGGATGGATATATTTCTCATCCCATGATTTTATAAATTGACTAGATTAACCCTATTTTAATTTTTATGTTATCTCTTAGAAAAATACCTGAATCTTGAATTTTAATTAATTATTAGATTTTAATCGGGTCATATCCCAGATCGACTCCATTCTCTTTTATAAAGTAAATTAATATTGTTTTTTTGTTAAAAAATAATTAATTAATAGATTGTAATTAAATTTTTTATTGAATTTTTCCAGATTAATATGAGGTTTTAATTGGTTTACACATGTTTTTATTTTTTTTTTAAATCTCATCCAATTCCAGCTCTAGATTAATCCATTAGGCTGACTGAATTATAAAACTATAGTCAATATAACTTTAAATAAGAAAAATTTATAAACTTGATCAAAAGAAAAATAAAGTTAGCATTAAGAAAATAAATTTAAATATAAAGAAGATTGGCTTTGTCACTCCACATAATAATTTAGCCACGCAAACAATTAATATCAGTCAACCATCTAATATAATAAACACATTCGGGTCAGTTAGTCATGTCATAACGTTGGACTAACCAACAACGGCTAAATTTTTCTAAAGGTTTGATTCATCAATGTTTATCTTTTTACATGACTTTGAAATTGTGGAGATGTTGTTTTTTAAAAAAATTTATTTAAAATATATATTAAAATAATAATTTTTATATTTTAAAATTTATTTTTGATATTAATATATTAAAATAATTTAAAAAATAAAAAAGATATTTTTAAATAAAAATTAATTTTTAACCCCCTTAATTTGGGTATGTTTGGGAACGCTGTTTGCACCGTATTCCTTTTAATTTTGAATTTTTTTTATTTAAAAAATATTTTTTTATATCGTTTTGATGTGTTAATATTAAAAATAATTTTTAAAATATTTAAAAAAAATTATTTTAATATATTTTTAAATAAAAAATATTTTAAATTATTATCACTATTATAACTTCAGTGACGCCATTAAACTGCCGAGTGCAAACCCAATCGGCGGCTTAATATAATGCGAGTAAAATCGACCCTCTATTTTCCCGTAAAAAATTATCTTGCTGTCTTGCCTTTGTAAATATATATGTATATTGGTGCCAGCCGAGTACAATAAAATTTGGTTCGAGACTAGTCTTGAATACATGTTATGTTACAGTGCTTTTTTTAATTAAAAACAATGTTCAGTTAACGCAAATATATTTAAAAAAGAAAAACAATATACGAGTTAAAAACCCGACTGAATAAATTAAGTTTGTTTACTTTAATCAAATGATTAAAAAAAAAAGTAATTATAGAAAATATACTAAATTAGAAAAATATGATAACGATGACCTATAAAAGTATTTTTGTAAAAAGAGATAAACGATTTAACTTAATTTTCAATCCATTAAATATATAAAAAAAATAGTTTAAAAAATAACAAAAAAAACCAATTCATGTCAATACGAGTTAGCATGACAAACTTATAAATCGAGGAATAAGAGGTGAGTTAACCCAAGTTAACATGTCAAACTCGTAATCAATGTCATAAAATCATGATAACCATGTAGAAAAGAAAATGTAAAAAATCACAAAACTAAAAAGAAAATAAGTTAAAAAAACAATGTCAAACTGTATTAACTTTTCAAACTCGTGACTCGGTGCATTAAACTGGAAGCACCCTATCTAAAAAAACTAGTAAACTCAATTCCCCACCAATTAAATATTGAATGATGAACTTGAAAAAAAAATATCAATTACATAAAATGATCCAAAATTAAAAATAAAAAATAGGGATCAAAGTTGAAATACAAAAAAAAATGATTGAAGGGTGAAATTGAAAAAAAAAGATTAAAAAAAACAATAAAAGAATGAGGATCAAAATTGAAATAAAAAATAAAAACAAATTTTTAATTGAATGGTGAAATTGAAAATAACAACCAATTTAACAAAGTGTTCCAAAAAAACCATTTAAAAGAATGAGGACCAAGTTTGACAAAATAGTATATCACAAATTGAGATTGAATGATGTAATTGAAAAAAACTCAAAATTTTACAAAAGAACCAAGAATAAAAATTAGAAATAAAAAAAAAGGAATCGATGTTGACATCCCTGTAAATAAGAGGACAATTCTAGAACTTTTCATATATAGTGCATTTTTCAAGATAATGAGAGAGAAAAGTGGGAGGGGAAGAAATAAAGGCAACTAGCATCGTTCTACAAACCCAACACCACCACATGTCGCTCCAACAAGAAAAGGATAGCGCGACGCTTCTAATGACACGGTGAAAGTTGATTTTTTGCTACTAGAAGACATTGCACACTCTGCTCAAAGAGCACGAGCACCAACTATTTTCTAGCGCATGTATTGCATGCGCCAACCATTTTTATTTTTTTAAAAATACATTTTATATTTATTTAAAGACCAAATTACCCTTTACCCAACCTAACTTCTACAAAAGAAAATGTGTGAAAGGATGAAAGTGTCATTGGACTCCATCTTTGAAAATCTTACATCAAAGGGTAAGTCATTTCACTGTGCAAGGAGCATCATGCCTCTAATAACTAGTTCAAGTTTTATTTTTATGGGAAGGACAAATCAACCATTCCACTATTAGAATGGATAGTGCTTACGAGTTTGCATGAACAATATTTTTTCAAGACCTATTAGTTTTTGTTAATTATCAAAAGTTACCCACACAAGTTTTATGTAATGGTTATATGAATTTTGGTGAGGTTCATGACTTAGTTAAAGGCTCAGATTATGGACTGGGTGAATCCATTTGAACTAACCCGGGTTAATCTAAAATCACGTCGTTTTAAAAAAATAAAGTTAAAGCTATGTTGTTTTGAAAAAAAAATTTAAGTCACGTTGGGTCTCATTCGAGATTTGATTTGGTCGAATGGGTCATTGACTAACTCACCAGGTCAACCAGGTTTGATTGAGTCAACTCTCATCTATTTGACATAAAAACTAGCCCAAACAAGATTTGGATCGACCTGTCAAGCCAAGATGGGTTTAATAACACTGGTTTATAACAATAAATCTTAGTCTTTTTTCCTTCTAATAACCATAGTTTTGAAACCTGACATGACGGGTTGACCTGGGGCTAGAACCAAGCTGGGTTTGAGAAAAAATAGAGGAAGTCAAAATCGAGGGTGACCCGCGACCCAGCAAGACCCGGTAAAAAACCTGATTGTAACCCGTTGACTTTTTTTTTTTTTTACTAAAATGATATTCTTTTGATTTTTTAAAAAAGATTGAAATTGACCTGGGTGACCCGGTGACCAGGTCAAAACCCGAACTCCGGGCCTTAGGCTGGGTCAACCACTGGACCAGGTTTAAAAACTCTACTAATAACTTCACATGTATGTACTTCGAGACTCCTATCTAGGTCAGGTTTCCAATAACTTTTCCTCGTCCATATATAGAAGGATAAACTAGATACGTGGTTATTGCTACGCCACAAGAATGATTATTTTTTTATTTTAGAATTTCATTGTTATTAACAACTTTTTATCAATTTATTGGTTCATACACTTTAAGATTTATTTTGTTTTGTTTAAATAACATCTTTAAATTTCTCAATTAAAAGAATTATGATATAATAAAATGAAAGGCATTTGCAATATTGTCCTATTTTTCTATCATGTTAAAAAATAATTTGAGATTTTACACGTTTTTATTATTGCATAAGATTCTCACTTTATTTTATTAAATGCAAGTATCGACTTTTCAATTTACAACTATATTTTTACTTAATGTCAGCAAATATGGAACAACACCTATATACTTATTTTTTTGCATTGGAAAAAAATTAGCTGACCTGCAAACGAGTGAAATAGATACAACAATATTTTTTTTGTATTTATTAATACACATAGTCATCAATTTATTTAACTAAATAAAGACATAAGCTTTTCAATTACTGATTAATTTTTATAGTAAAAAAACATTTAAAAAGCCTATATATTATTTGTTTTACCAAAAACAATTGTCGAAGCATAAGTTATCTGGGATGGAATCTGTTTTGAGGATGCTTTACTTGAGAGCTGCACCATGGGCCCTCCCTCCATAGTCAGGTAAACAGCTCGAAACTAGACTCTTGGTCGCAGGAAGCAGAGAACCACTCGAAGTGCCTTGGATTTCTTCCAAGACCACCACTCTGGGTTGCATGGCCCCTTATGCTCCGACACCCTGCACCTTCAAGTTTTCTTTTCAAGGACGAGCAGGCTTTTTTCTTGGAGGTCTCGGATTTAACATTTTCGGTTATATTTTAATTTTACAGTACATGATTTAATCGAGTCTCTCAACAAAGAGAGAGACAGAGGAAATCTAATTGTATCCCGAAATATAATAATTAAATTGGAAAATTAAATTATTGAAAAAATAGGTGAATTACACTCGCGAGCGCGCGCGTATTCCACTAATGGTCCTTCTTTCTTATTATTTTATCATTTAGCCAATCCATCATAAAAATAAAAATAAAAAGGTATGATAATGCTGTCTTGAATGTTTTTGAAATGCAATTTTCTTCTTCTGCATGCAGAGAAGAGATAAAGAACCTAAATGTACACACAATACTGCTATATAAAAATAAATAAAAACTTTTCAGCGGACCAAGGAAGGAAAATTCTCTTGGAGACAGAAAATCACCACCCTCGAATTATTTTAAGAGAGTTGGCTCCCACGCATGCGCATGTGATGCTGACAGGTGGCCACTTAGTGATGGGAAATAGCCATCTTGGGATTTTGAGTCTGGAGACCGCTCCTGTTGATGATTGGGTGTTTCGATCTGCAAAAAGACTCCGGGAGAAAAATAAAAATGTTGCCGTACTAAAGCAGAGAGTAGAAAACTAATTATACTCTTTGTATCCACCTGGAGTGCCTTGGTCCGCTAAGAGATCGCTTGGGTGATGTAGACGCTTAGCACGAACTTCCTGCTTCCTAGTGTCTTGTGTGCTGATAGTTTATGAGCTGAGCTCCCTGCTCCCTGATTGATTCCTGAGAAACTTGAGGAGATATCGTGGATCGTAGTATCAGATTAATTAACCCAGCAAGAGATTTAGTAGGAAACGACGTGTACCACATGATTATTTAATCAATACTCACTGCCTGAGCAGCAAGTGCAAGTGATGCTGGCCTAGGGTATGGCCATTGGCACCTCTCTCTTACCAAGGAAAATAGAGAGATGTGAAAGGAGAAGAAGGTGGTAGAATTTGATGGCAAAATGCTGGAAAGAAATCTCGATCATGACACGGAAAAGCTGAGGGTCAAACTAGTGTGTTCCACTTGCATCTTGGTTATAGAGCGTACTAACTGTGTTATTAATTTTCTTTAAAAAAAAAAAAGAAATAGAGGCATATAATTAATTAACCACGTGCAAAAGCCAAAATTAAAGCTGAAGCTGCATAAGTATTTGGTATGGTATGAAGTACTCGACATGGTTTTCAACTTTGGAATATGGATTTTTAGCGGTTATTGTGAGTGATTTCTCTCGGTTGCTCGTGTCTAAAACGTCATGTATTTTCACCATGGTTTCGAATAAAATATACTGTGGCAATTAAAAACTTACTAAGGTGTTTTTTTGCATAAGAAAACTATATATTTTTATGATTATTTTTTATAAAATATCTTACACAAAAAACATATAAGCCACACATTAAAATTTATCTTATTGCATTGTGATTTTTTCAAATTTACCATGATGTCATTGACCTTGTCGATCCATTAAAAGTTTTTCTCTTGGAATATTTTTTATAAAATAATTAGTTTTCAAATTTTTAAGAACATCTTTTATCAACTAAAAGTATTGATCACGTATTAATTATAAACTTTTCCCGCCGAGCATTAACCACAAGCCTTCATTCTGGGTGATCTTTAAATTGAATTCATTAAGAAAAAGGCGGCTTCAGTGATGTTTTAATTGTCGATGTTATTGTTCTCGTATTTTTCTAGTTTATGAACCTAAAAATGAAATAATTAACTCCAAGTTGTATAAACATGTTAATATTAATTTAATGTTATGTTTAAACAGAATAAGATTATGGGGTTGATTTAGGGCAATTGTGTAAACTTTCATTTGTTTTCAATTTCATCATTTAATTAAAAATTTTAATTTGTTATTTTTTTAATTTGGTGATCATTCTTTTGGTGGTTTTTTCTTTAAGTTCTTTTGCGGGGTCAATTTTTTTAAAAAACAATTAGTCCTCAAACCCAAAATTATTCATCCTCTCATTTATTTATTTTTTTAAGTTCGATCATCATTCTAGTATTTGCTATTTTTTCTCCTGGATTCTTTTTTTCTTTATTTTGTTTTAATTTTATCATTTGACATTTGATTTATTAAAATTTAGGTTTTGTTGTTTTTTCAAGTTTGGTGCTTCCAATCAAATGGCCTAGGTCATAGATTTTATAAGCCAACACGAGTTCACATTAATTTTGTTTTACTTATTTTCTTTCTTGATTTCATTACTTGCCGTTGATTTTTAAAAATAATTAAAATTCATGGTTTTCTTTGTTTTTATTTTTATAAGGTTATTTCAATCTTATGATCTAGCCCATGTGTTTCGGGGGTTAGCCTAGGTGGGCTCATACCTTTTTTTTTTTTTTTTTTAACTATTATTTTCTTTTGTATCCTTTTATGTGATTGATCTTTTAAAAAACTTATCCTTCAATGTTTGATTTGTTAATAATTGATCTTCGTGGATTTTTCTTGTATCTAGTGCTTTCGATCAAATGACCCAGGACAAAGTTTGAAAGTGTAAAAACGGTTATTTTTTAAATTATGTTTTGCTCGGAAATGCATCAAAATAATAGTTTTTTTATATTTTAAAAATTATTTTTCATATCAGCACATCAAAATGATCTAAAAATAAAAAAATATTAATTTAAAGTAAAGAAAAAAAATAAAAAAAATCTCAATTTTTTTCAAAAATACTTTTAAAACATAAAAACAAATACTATCTTAATCCTATTTTCTCATGATGCTTTCGAATCTTGGAACTGAGAACAGTATGAAAAGTCGAAACAAAAGTGAGAAAAGAATAGCGTGACAAGGAAAGAAGAGGTAATGCATTCTTTCTTCCATGTCACGATCAGAAACTGTAGCTAGAATATGGTTTCCAACATGTAATGAACATTTATTTTTTCAGATGAAGTTGTAATTATTTGGATGAATCTTGCTAAGCCCTTGCTGAACAGCAACAAGAAGAAAGTCCAGTTGGATTTGGGCTGGGATTCGGACGTTCCGAATTCAATATTTTCCACTTCTTAACGAAATCCATCAGAGTATATGTGTAACTTGAACGAAAAGGCAGCCATTTGGTAACTTTCTACTGTTCTGTATGCAATATTCATCGTCTTCTATCACTTTCTTTTGTTTTCCTCGGAATATTACATTTGTGGCCCATCATCTACCTTCACGTGCGGAGGAATCCATTTTGTGGTTTAAAAATAGTCTGCAAGACCCAAACGGGAAACGTGCAATATGCGCCATTGTTCCTGCTTTGTTACCTAGCTAGCTACTGGTCAGTTTCCTAGTGATATGTAACCTTAATGATTTATCAGTTCCAGGTTCTTTTATCGAGGAGCAACTCGTGGGTAAATTTAAATGGTGAATGTTTCTTGTGAGGATATTTGTTTTTATATTTTAAAAGTATTTTAAAAAGAAATTATTTTTTGATTTTTTAAAATTGATTTTTTATATTTTTAGATTATTTTAATGTGTTGATATTAAAAATAATTTTTTTTTTAATTTTGATACATTTTCAAACAAAAAAATACTTTAAAAAACAATCACCACCACACCCTAACAAGTAATAATTATACTACAAACTAAAATAACTGGGTATGACTCAATTACTTTTGTAACAGCCTGGTCCAACCTGCTGTATATTATCCGCTTTGGGTATTCCGCTCTCACGGTTTTGTTCGTGGTGACGCGAGCCCGTCACTGAGTCTGACGCCTCAAAACGCGTATAATAGATAAGCGACTAACACTACTAATAAGGTCAACAACTAACTCATCACCCGCCGACGTGAGATCTTACAACTTTATTATTTATATAAACATTGAATTAGGTGATCTTTTTTATTTTCTAACCTTTTTCTTTCCGTCAAACTATTTTATAGTCTAATCAAAAGAAATTAGGTTGCAAATTATAGTAAACATAAATAATTTAAATGTAGAAGATTAAAATGTAAAACACAGAGAATATTTAGCTACCTCATATTAACAATAATTTTTATTTTGCTCCAAATTTTTTTTTTTATTATTTGCAATCACTAAATTAGAAAGAGGAAAGAGAAACTCGCATGAAAACGATAATGAGAAAGGAAGTGGTTTGTTGACACCAATTTTGACCATAAAAAACGAACCATTAAGATGTTTTTTGGTCTTCACCTTACTTGAAATGGTAGATATGGATCCAAAAATCATCTCCCTTGATTTTTCATCCATCTATGTAGCGGCTAAATTATAGGAAGCAAACAAAATGTTATTCGTCGAAGCAGACGACCTATCATCTGCTTATTATTTTTTAAAAAATAAAATAAAAAGGGTAGATGACCTTATAAAAAGAAAAATAAAATAAAACATGGCCTATGAGAGCGGGCTTGGCTGGGGAAGACTACACACCCGGGTTTTGTTTTTTTAGAGGCCCGGTCACACTAGACTAATAATGAAAATGATCGATCTTAGTGTTTACAAGTTTTATTTTATGACAAGGGATGTTTTATGGTGTTCTTTGATCTTCATCTTGCTCGAGAAGGTGGACTTGGACTTAAAAGGTCTTTTGAATTTAGATTGATTTTTTGTTTTTTAATCGATTTTGAATAATTTAAGACCATAAACGGGTTCATTTAGGTCTTTAAGGTAATTTTTAGGTGTTCTTAAGTTAAAATAGTTAGAATTATTTTTTTTAAAAGCCAGATAATTTGAGACCCAACTTTTCAGACACCTAAGGTGGCTAGAAATAGAATAGGAAACAACATGTTGTCTGGTTGTTTTGAAAGAAGTGGTTGGGTAAAGGATGCGTTATACGCCTAACTTGGCAAACAAAATTAAATGAACCAGGTGCAAGGCCTGCTCTTTTAGGGTGGCATGCGCCTGCCTTTATTTTTTTGGCTTTGGAGCAGGTCAATCATGCCATTATTTTTTGAGCTCTTTTTTAAAGCTCCTTATTTTTAAAATATTTTTATTAAAATTCATTTAAATATAATAACTAAAATTATTATTTTGGAAGATTATTCCATTAAATGCCATTCAGCTCTAAATTTGTTTTAAAATAAAATTATGTTTATAATACACACACACATTAGTGAGAGCTCTTTTAATGCAACATTTCATAATTGAATAATGTTTACAGTTTTTCTTAATGGTGTAAAATGCATTGAACAAAAATGTTATACATAAGAAATTATAAAATTATTGTAAATATGAGATTCATATTGCACAAAAACATTGTTTTTAAATGTTTCTGGTTAATGTTTTATTAAGATTATATATTAATTAGAGCTATTAAAATTGATGCATATTATGTTTATTATTTTATTAAATGAAGCAGTTGCTCTAAAAAATCAAGGTATGCGAGATATCTGAAACTAATATGTAAGTGTTTGTTAGATGACATGTACACTGAACTGACCCGCAAAAGAATTCCATATTGAGAGATCATATATGTTTATAGAAAGACTTGTGTGCTAATTGTGTAAGTGATCATTGGACTTAAGATCACTAAGTTATCTTATATGGAAAGTTATATTTTGATTCTGGTAATACGTTATCATAATAAATGGTAAAAAATGAGAAGATATTGGGTATAACATAAATTATATAAAGATATTTAAGTAACTAAGAGATGATTCATCTACTTAGAAAAATGTAGAAAATAGTATTGGTTATGAAATCTTTGGCCATAGTGGAATGAGTTTTGAAAAAAGTTTTAAAATCTTATTCAAATAATCAGTGACTATAATGTTGAGAACTAATATGATTTAACAAAATAGACGTACTCCGTGCTATAATGTCTAAATCGAAAGATTATTGATGAAGGGATAATAATTATACTAAAAAATTGGTAACTAAAAAGTTAAGTCAGGTCACTTATTACTTATTTAATATTTAAGGGATCATGAGAGATTGCTAAATAGTGTACTTGATATATAAATATAAAATCAATCAATTGTTGAATTAATAATAAATTATCAAAAAAAATTATTTTATTATACTTTATTTAGGATTATGAATTTTATTTGGGCTAATTTATCAGGGAACCTAATGGTTCACGTATGTAAGGACCATTGATTATAAATTAAAATAGGATGATTAATCAGGTATGACTTGTTTGTAAATAAATTTTAAAATTAAGGGTTAGAATGTAAATAATACAAATGATTGCAATTATAAACCTAGAAAAATCAAATTGGAACTTGATTGAATAAATTTTTTAAAAATTATCATTAAATAATATATGTGATATTATTTACGAGGAAATTGAAATTTAGACATTTATAGGGTATTTAGGTTTCCCTGTAAATAAAATGTCATGCCTCTTATTTTTTTAAGAAGAGTAAAGTACGATATAGAAACATCAAAGCACAAAATAAAAAAGCCAGCACTCAAAGGTATAACAATCCCTATCTTATAAAATGATTTAGGAGATTTCTAACTGGTGGTTTGTATGGATTACCGTTAGAGTCAAAATATTTTGACGACTTGTGGTCTGTGATAACTCAACCTTAAAGAAAGTATTCAAAGCCAAAATAAACATCTGATCTTCAGGCAACCTTCATATAAACCCTAACAACTATAAATCTATCTAACAGGACTATGAAGACTCCTAAAAAATTTTAAATTTATCGTTTTCGCTGCGTGTATATGTTTCGAGAAACCAATGATGGTATCAGAGCATTTGTTAGACAATTAAGATTGTTGATTGTATATTTTAATTGCTATATGTGTTAATTACAAATTAATTTTATGTGAATAAACTATTTTTGTTATAAGTAATTTTTTCTCTCGTGATTTTTTTTATAAAAGTTTTGGCTAGATTTTTCAGATTTGGTCGAAATCCACCATTGAAATTAAAAAATGGTTTTAGGTGGCTGTAACAGCCACCATCGACAATGTCAGTTTTGCTGGTACGCCTAACAGGCGGACAATCAGACGATTTGCGCGCATCACTATTTGGTGTACTGTGAAGGTTGTTGCCCTGCGCTGCCACCAGGTGCAGTGACAACACTGCTTTCACTCCTAAAGGCTATCGTCGACATGGGCAGCCCATACTAGGGGTGAGTAAAAAAACAAAAAAACTGATTAAACCAAGAAAACCAGAAAAAAATAACCGAAAAAATCAAACCGCGAAAAAAACCTGATTATAATTTTAAAAAAACTGACCGGTTCAGTTTTATAACCCAAACCGGAAAAAACCAAGCCAAACCAGTTTTTTCCTCAAAATAACCGAACCAAAACCGGTCGGTTTGAACCGGTTTCGGTTCGGTTTCTGCTTTTTTTTAAAAAAAACCGGTTTTGATTTTTTTTTTGGATAAAAACCGAATCGAATCGAAAATGATTACTCCTAGCCCATACTTGCTATTACAACAAAGGATAAAGATAGGGGCATAATTACATTTTTTCCCCTTAGCTTAGTTTAAGGTTTTGAAGGGAAGAATTATGTTTGTACCCCTGCAATTAAAATCTAATGACATCTAGGGTATAATTGGGGTAGAATTATGATTTTGTCCCTCTATGTATAAAATACTAATTTTACATTTTAAAATTAAAACCAATAATTGTAAAATTATTTTTTCTAATTAGATCATGATTGAATTAAAATATTTAATTCAAAATTTTTGAGTTTTGCAATATCTTAACAGGATTAAATTTAATTAAAATGTTTAATTAAATAGTTTTTAGAAAAATAGTTTTTCTTTTAAGTAAATAGAGTTTTTAATTCAAAATATTTTTATTTAGAGGATAGTAAAATAGTTTAGGATATTAATAAGAATTTTAATATGATTAATTTTCTTATTAAATTTTTAAAAATAGTTTGTCAATAAAAATGTTTATATTAAATAAATTTTATTAAGTTTGGGAAATATCAAATTGGATTTGATTTAATATTTATAATTGTTGGAAATTTGATTTTAAAAATTACATATAAAACCTACAATTAAAATTGAAGCATGCAATATATTAATTTATACATATTAATCTTTTATCATGCATAATGGATTGTTAAAGGCATCAAAGACTAATGTGATTGTGTTTTTATAGTTGAATGCTGTAATATTAAATAGTACATTTGTGTCCTGTCTTTTCTCTTTTTTTTTAATTGCTTTATATATATATATATATATATATATATATATATATAATTTCATCCATGGGTTAATTTCTTATCAAATTTAATCTTTAATCTTTTTATTGTTGTTTTTTTTGTTTGACAAGTTTTTTAAATTAATATATTTTTTAGTGATTTCATTATTAAAAATTAAATTGGTTAGGGATTAATCTTTTTTTATTGGACCCGGATCAAAGATTTCACAGGTAATGAGTTTTAGAGATTAGACCAGGTTTAAGAGGTTTTTTCGGGTTTGTTTGGTATTTTTATCCCTTTTTAATTGATTTGTTTCAATTTTATCATTTACCATTTGATTTTTCAGAAATTCATCTTCAAGTTTTTTTTTCTTTCTATTGGGTTATCCAAATTTTTTTAAATCAAAATTTTTTTTTAACTTTCGTCCTTCAACATTGGGTTGTTTAGTAATTATACTTCATGATTTTATTTAATTTGCTTCATACACGGTTACCTTGGTATCATAACTGGGTTTGAGATTTTGTATCTTGATCTTGGTGGGCTTAAATTGATTTTTTTTAATTATATTTTTTTCTTATTTTTCATCATTCAACATTTTATTTGTTTAAAATTGAGTTTAAGATTTTTTCTTTTTCTTTTTCTTTTTATAAAGTTATAACGTTCTCATTTTATTTATTAGGAACTACTCTTTAGACCTTTTTTTCATTTGTTTTCTACGAGATCATCTCAATTTTATATTTATGATCGCAAAGTTTGAGAGTTCTGTCATTTTAACCATTTTTTTTTGTTGTTTTTTTTTTAATTTTACCTTTTAGTATTAGGTTGTTTAATAACCCAAATGGGTCTTCTTTTTATTTTTTTCTTTGTTAATTATTTTTGTATTTTGTATTTATATTATTTAAATTACTAATTAAACCAATAATTTGAATTTTGATTATTTTTCTTACATTCCTGTTTTACATGAAAAAAATTCAACAACAACATCATACCGCGTGCCACAAATAACGTAGAAAAGGGGAAAGATTTCAAATGACGTTAGTCCCGTCCAAAAATCACAGCTGCTTGTATTTCGAAGAAACTGTGGCATCCCGTCTGTGAACAGTCAGCGTTTGCACTGTTACAACTAAACCTACTTGGATTAGAACAAGCTCAACATTTAAAACCTTACAACGGAAAAAACCCCCCCCTAAAAGTAGATGCTTATGAGTTAATGAAGAACACGGTTGATCGATAATTAGCCCAATTTATCGCGATAAAATAAGAGGAATTTCGCAATACATGAAGGGAAAAAAGTAGAGTAATTAATTACACTAGCATTGATGTGATGGCAGTCTGGCCATATTTGTACGGAATGCGATTTGTCCACACAAAAAACCTGATTTTATATTACCTTAAATTTCGAGAACGTAATTACCAGAAAAAATCTCATCTTCTTGTTTCCATTTTTAAAGTGGTTGGAGGTGTATTTTAGATATTATTTTTTAAAATAATTTTTATTTAAAAATATATTAAAATAATATTTTTTTTTATTTTTAAAATTTGTTTTTAATAACAGTATATTAAAACAATAAAAAAATATCATAAAAATTAATTTAGAGATAAAAAACTAATTTTTTTTTTAAAACATAACTTTAGACTTCAAATTATTATATTATTGATAAAAAAATTATTTATTAGGCACTTAGAAACAAATCCAAGAGAAATTATCCAGGGTTTATACTCTAATTTTTTTAAAGGGAAATTGGGACAAAAAGGAATAGGATGGAGGGTTTTTTTTTTTTTTTTTTTAAGAAAAATCGATCTTTCTGTAAACATTTATAATTTAGTTTTATTTTGCCTCGTACAAGGATTATTTTATTTTAAAAGTAAATGCCACAAACCACAGATAAGAAAATGAGGATCCCTGTTTCGCTATAAAAGGGAAGACAACCTTTCCTTTCTTGAACACACAACACCCAAAGTTTTCCTTTTCCTTTCTCTCTCTCTCTCCGGTGTTTGTTTTACTTTCGGTAACAGGAAGCTTTTGATTCCTCTGATCAGACCTAACTCAAGCCAGCTCCCAATAAGGTAAACAAGGGAAAGCTCATCAATTCATATCTCCTAGTTCAGTTCTTTTGCATGTTCACGAGCCAAGATTGGCGTTTTCTTGGGGTGTTTTCTGCTTGGATCTGAACTGGGTCTTTCTAGCTAGGGTTTCTGCTAAATTTTTGTCTTAAATTAACAGAACCCCACTTTTCTGAGCTCCGTCTCCATGTCATTTCATGTGTCTGTTCTTTTTTGTACGGACAATGTAAACGTTGTGTGTTTTTTCTTTTTAAGGGAAAGTATAATGGCTAGAGAGAAGATCAAGATCAAGAAGATTGACAACGTGACTGCAAGACAAGTGACCTTCTCCAAGAGGAGGCGAGGGCTTTTCAAGAAAGCTGAAGAGCTTTCTGTTCTTTGTGATGCCGAGGTTGCTGTCATCATCTTCTCTGCTACCGGCAAGCTCTTTGAGTATTCCAGCTCCAGGTACTGCAGTTTTTTTTTTTTACCTTTAGTGCTGAAGATCTCTTTTATTCGATTAATGCATGACTTCTCCTCGCGGACTCTCTATCCCTTATTTACTGTGTCTGTCTATATGCTGATGTGAGTATAATTATCAGTGAGTACTGTGTGTGTGTGAGTGAGAGAGAGAGAGATCACAGAGATAGAGGCATGGAGTTTTAGATTTCTACTCTTGTTTTCGGACTGTATGATCTTAGTGGCATATTTGTTAAAATTACAATCATGTCAATTTCCTATGGGTTTGAAACCTCGTATCCAAACATAAATTTATATCCATGTACTTAATTTTATGGACTTTTAAAAGTCCAATAATTAGATAGAGGAAGAATCTAGATCCCTTGCAGTAAGTTTCATATAGTTTCTTATATCACTGATAATTAGGTAAGCTTACCTCCTTCAACGATTAAGCACATCCAACTTTTCATGTTTTAACCCAAATTCTATACTTCACTGCTCGTTGGAAAAGAGAGAGAGAGAAAGAAGAGAGAAGCACTTCATTTTTGGGATATTCTTTTCTTCTACATGAAATCCTCTTTCCTAAGTTGGGTTTTAGTTCTTTTCAGGATTTAGTTTCATTTTTGTAATCTAGCTGGGTTTATGTTCAACGGTCTGGGTCGTTTTAGGTCCTGCCTTATTCTTGTTTCGGAGGTGTGTAGCATGATGAAAAGGTTCTAAACTATTAACTCCAAGTCTCTAATCTTGTTTTCTTAAAGATTTAACAACTGCATATGATAAGCTGATAAGCTAAAAAATCATGAACAACAAACAATTATTATTATTATTTGGGGTTGTTGAATGTGATCTGTGGTTAGCATGGGAGTTAATATTGTTTCCTTTTCAGACTAAAATATATAGCTGAACTGATCCTCAACATATCTTGTAGTAGTTCCCTTTGAATTATGTCAGTATAAGTTTCAAACAACATTTAAGTGCTTCTATATGATATGCTAATTAAGTGACAACCACGGATGCATAGGACTAAAAAGTTACCTCGGTTTTTTTGGAAATGTGAAGATAGTTAATTTGGTAACATAGCTAGGCTTCGAGAATTTCGGAGGAAGATATTTTGTAGGGATTGGTTCCAAGCGAGATAATGGCTGGGGAGCTGTTACCATAAAATATTGATGATCTACAAGGTCTCTGACTGTGATCACTGATGATTACAAGGGCCTTCAGCAGCAGCAGGGTTAACAACGACACTGTGGATTGTACCAAAATGCAAATGCGAATTTCGTTCTAATAGTTGTTGTTTAATCGATCACTTTAATAGAAAACGAGCAGTTTTTATTCCCTTTTTTTTTTTTGAAAAGTTTCCAGCAGTCATGGAGAGGTTCTTTGAATCTCGGATCACATAAGGAGGGCAAGCCTTACTTCTGTCCTGAATTCTCACTTCAATTACCTGTCTTAAAAAGTGAACTTGAGACTTTCAGGTTGGAAGCCCACAGACTCTTAAACAATATCCTCTTGGAGAGGAATAATAGGTTGGTTCCTGCATTCACGAAGACAACGTTGGAAAGAAATGTTTGAGCATAAGTGCCGGGATTCTTGGATACTTGAGTTGATAAGATCTGAGGAACTGCGTTAGCGGAGTGAAACAAAGATTGTTAAGATTCTCAGTGTGTGTCCAAAGAGTGTTTTATTGTTATTGAATCTATAAGAGCTCATATACAACCTGATTTTGGAAAATACATATGGCATATCTTGTTTTCATTTATGTTTCAAGAATGAAAAATGATTTGCAACCAAACTATTTATACAAAAAATTTTGAGACTCCCTGCAAACTAATTGATATTATGACAGATAATTGAAAATAGTTAAGCGATTGGTCTTTGCAAAAAAAATACCCGTCTTGTATTTTTATAGGCATCTTCATCTTGTATGATTTGTTTGTTTGTACAGCATTGTTCCACAATGAAAAAACAGTCTCATATTATACTCTAAACGTAAAACTAAAGGGATTTTTATTTGAGTTTGGTTGGTTATTTTTTCAGTAGTAAAGAGACGGAAACTGTTGAGATAGAGTGGACGTACCCCTTTATATTTTTAGACGTATTTGTATTTTTAGTTATTTTTATTTAGTTTAGAAAAATAATTTTTCTTTATGGAGCTTTTATTTTTTCATATTTAGTTTAGAAAATCAAATGCTAAGCTTGATCATTTTACTTTTTTTTATTTAGTTTAGGAATCTTTACAACTCCTCCATAATTATTTATTAGAATTTTTTCTTTTCAAGTTAGATTTGAGAATAATATAAATAAGGTTGTTTGTCTTGTATTGCAAGAGAGTATTTAGTGATAAAATTTTGAATCAGGGTTTTTATGTGGTGACCCTATTCGACATTATTTTGTGTTTCTTGTGTTCCCTTTTGTGTTGGTATATACGAGTCCAATAATTTCTGATGGTTAGTGTGTTGTTGAATAATCATAGCTAGAAAAGATTTCCAAACAGGACGTGTAGGGGATTGGGAGGTTCCCCTTGGAAAACAGACATTTAGGAACTAGTGATAGAGAAATGTAGAGACATGTTACAAAATTATATCTTTAGTTGGTGGCGATGATCATTGATCGATGGTTAGCTTTGAAAACCTGTTTCAGTGGCAAGAGCATAGGTGGCAACCTCTTGATTGGTATTATCAAGCTAAGATTTTTTATGATTTTAGTTTTTTTGTGGGCTAGAATTAATCACCAATTTGTATTAGTTATTTTGATGATGATTATGATGTTAATTGTGACATAAACAAAGATAGTAATGGAAGCAATAATGTCAATAATGGTTTCCTTAGTAACAAGCTAGAGGTTGAGCAAGAGAGAATATGGAAGGTCTTCAACAAAATAAAGTTATTGATTTATTTATATTTGATTTCGAGATTTAACATCAAAAGACTAAATTGAAATCTAGAACTATAATGCGCTTGAAACAAAGAAAGAAGGGATTGGAGAGCCTTGATTGGACATCAGTGACATTGAGGCAATAATAATTTGATTTTGAGAATGAATTCTTTTCAACTCAGAAAACTGATCCAGGAGGATTAGTAAAAGAGATTTATGTTCTTAGTTATCTTTATTCTTATTTAATTTAGGAAAATATTTTTCCTTTTGCGGTGTTTTTATTTTTTCTATTAAGTCTAGGAAATCAAATATTGTGCTTCATAATTTTATTTTCTCTTTAGTGCAGGAATCCTTGTAATAATTTCATAAATATTCATTAGAATTTTTATTTTCTTTTCAAGATAAATTGAGGATTAAAATAAATAAGGTTGTTTAACTTGTATTTTAGGAGACTAATTGAAAATAAAATATTTAGCAATAAAATTTTGAATTGGGATTTTTGTATGGTAACTCTATATATTTAATAGAAATTCATGTTGTGTTGTCATATGTTTCTGCTAAGATAAAAATTTATTTTAAAATTATTTCAAAGATAAATTAAATTTATTTATTGGTTTGTATCAAAAACCAATGAAATAAGTGGATTTTGGGAGGTTGTCCTAATTTTTCGTGGCCGTCCAGTAACCGTTAAATAAGAAATTGGGGAATGCCTCTCCTTCTCTCGTTTTTTCCCTACTTAATGATGCCCTGTCGTACTGGGGTTAGGAGTGTGCTTGACTTGCTGCTCAGGCACGTGGAACATAGCTTGCCCCTTCTTTTCTTTTTGTCTTGTCATTTTCGTTCTCTCAAATTCATTACAAAAAGAAGCAAAAAAACAGTTTATTTATTTATATTTTATTAAGTAATATTATTAAAAAAATTATGATATAAATGTTTATTTACAAAAATTTGAACCTATATAATTGTTAACAAACTAAAATCAAATCAAATGCATAAATTAAACTATTTTTTTAAAAAAATTGATAACCTTCTTGAACTAGTTTTTCAACAATACTTGAAAATACCATAATCAAAAATAGATTTTTACTTAGTAATAATAAAGATATAATGATATTTGCATTTGACCGTATAATGGTGTGTATTATTTAAAAATTATTGCACTAAAAATATTTGAAAATTATAAAATTCGAACGTCACTATCTTTGATGAATGAAGACAAAATAAATGCATGTGATATGTTCTCGAGGAAAAAAGATTGTCTTCTATAAAATAATGATTATGTCTTTTTAGGCTTGTATATCACAAACTTTTGGTGAGATAATGGTTACAAATTTATAATTTAAAAATTATTCGACTCCTACAAAGTTGGCGTGGGAGTTCAGAAATATCAACAAAAGAAATTGTGAACACTTATGGCTGGACTCGATAATCTAATAGAGATTGATTCATGTGGAGGTTGCTGACAGGATTGTCGTCTCTGGCCTCCCCAATAAGAACCAACGTCGACTGTCAATTTGTGATTTAGTGAGAAACATCTATTATGGCATCTTCCGAGGTGTTATTGCCGGCGTCAGTTGACTGCCAATTGTCTTAAGAACTTTTTAAGTCGTTGAAATAACAAGGTGCAAGTGTGGTCTTGGTCTCTTTTTTTGTCTCTGCAAGTGGAAATGGAAAGTGATTGCTGTTTTTCAAGGGAAAGAAGAGTTGAAATCACAATGGCCCCATAAATTGGATAGAAGGAAGCTGGTCTATCTTTTCCCATCCGTGAATCATAAATTGGATAGAAGGAAGCTGGTCTATCATAACCCTAGCTTCAAGTAATATATTCAAGTAGAAAAAAAAAACTAGTACAAAATATAGGAACAAGAAAGGCTTTTAACCAAAAAAAATAATATGTTCTTAATAAATTTGAACACCTAACAAAATCATGTCGGGTTGTGGTTTCTTGTTCCTATGGAAAGAGCAATGGAAACAATTCTAATGAGATATTGAGATGAAATCACTGCTTAAATTTCAAGTATTATTACTAACCAAACTATATGAATTTCATGTCATAATGCTAATTGATATAATAAATTGTCAAGCATTTTTCTTCTTGTGCATGAACAATAAAATAATTTTAAGGATTGGATTAATAATAATAAATGACATAAAAATTAGTTCCATATACTTTATATATAGAAAGTTAGTTTGTTTCACCAAAAATATATTCAAATATAGCTTTATCTAGATTAGCTTAAACTTTTAGGTGAAGTTTCGAGATATAATTTATATTATTTTCTAATTATGATATGATTTATATTATTTTCTAACAAAACGATATATATTTATCTTTTGCTTTTATGTACTAACAATTGTTTAAGCCATAAATAGAACAAGATCAAACAAAGCCTTGGTTGCATTATCGAATGAGGATGCTTAAAAGATCATTATTTTAATGTGGATTAGAAAAAACTTGTAATTATCTATTGATACATATTACTACAATTTATGTTATATATTATTAGAACTTCATTCATCTCGATAAGGGAGTGATGTGATTCACTTGTGAAGAATGTGATATCCCTGCTAGTAAATTTAAATATCAAAATCTTCATAAATATATTATATTAGGAATGAAATTAGGTATGGGATTAAGGGCACCATGCATGACAACCCCAAACTTTGAGAGTTTATTGGTTTTTAATTATATTTTTAAAGTTAAGATTTATTTACTAGAAAATATGTATTTGCATCCTAAAAAACTTATTTACTATCTCTATAGCATTTCATTAGCTAATTTATTTTCAAGTTTATCCCAAGTTTTCTCATACCTCCATTCTTTTAAGTTCTAGCTCCTCACTTGGTTCTCGATAATCACTCCTATCAAATAATTGTAACTAACTCATTTCAAATATGATTTCTTAGTTTGAGGTTGTTTGTTATTCAAATTTTAACTTTATTACAAATCTAGGATTTCTAGAAGTGTCACCTTGCTGAAAACTAATAAGAAAAATTTTGAAAACAAATACTAAAAGCATTGCTATAATTTCTCTCATTAATATAGGAAAATGATCCCTCTTTTTTGAGGAAAAGTTGTCTTTTGGAAATCTTAGGTAATTTATTTGTGAAATTTTTTTAGTTTATTAAAAAATAAAAAATAATTAACAACGCTTTTATTCATTTAAAACAATTACTTTTTTTATTTCTCTAATTATCTAGAAAAGTGGAAAACATCAAAAACTGTTTTCAAAGTTATTCAATATTATAATAAGGATAGTTCAGTTCATCAAATATAGCATATATTTTTTTTTTCTTAAAAATTCAGATGTAAGCCAAATAAAACATCTGTTTTTTTTTTAATAAAGAAGTATTTTGAGAATAAATAAAAATTCCAGAGAGGTAAACTACAAAACTAATTTTTGAATATGAACACGAGTTAGGAATACAAAAAAAAAAAGATGTGAGGGAAAAGGAGGGGGAAATAATTTTTTTACTTTTCAAAACAATGGATTTTCGTCCAATTTGAGAGGAAATCAAAGGAAATAAAAAAAATATGACAGAATCTTGGTCATAATATGCTCTAAAAAATCGTCTTCCTTTTTTTTTTTCCTGTCAATATATCCAAACAAATAAAAATTTATTTCCATCCCTTCTCTTAAATCAAACAACCAAAGAAAATTTTATTTTATTATTTTCCTTCTCGTAATCAGTTTAGTTTTCTCTTTATCCAAGTACCTTTTAGCTGTCACAAGACTCCAAATAAGGCCAGCATCTTAACGGTTTTGTGTTATAGGATAAAGAAACATTCCCGGACAACGAACACATTAGATCCATCTCTAGAGCGAGAAAGTTCTCACTTATATTTTTTACACGTTAGGAAACTTGGTACCACAGAGTGCAAAGAGCAAAAGCATACAGAACTACCAAATTTTACAAGTTCGGCTAGATCTGCTATGGGCAAAGATGCGAGGAGATTTCTCTGCCTATAGGAAATAGTACTGTGTAGAGATTTTGGAGAAACTCTCAACTCGGTAAACTCAACTTTAAGACGCCCAATGTTCTGACAGCTAGAGAAAACTAGGTACAACACATGAATATAATACCCCTATCGGTACGTATCGAAACAGCACAACTGTTGCTTGTGTGAGAAGGTATAGTAGCATTGAAGGCCTTGTTGTCAGATTCTTAAATTATATATTTGTTTAACCAAAAAATAAAATAAAATTATTTGAGTGTTTGAGGCGGATGGCTGAAAGGGAAGGGGGAACTAACACTCTAATTTTGATTGGGATTTATACCCAACGGAAAGGAAGGGACTGGAGGTTTGCATACCCGATCCTTTCTGTAGAAACAAAGTTAAAAAAATAATATTTGTTTTCTCTATGTGAGGCTCATTTTATTTTCATTAATTAAATTCTAATGTGTTAGAGAACAGTGTTTGAAAAAGAAACACAACTTCTGCTGGTTAATGGTTCCTTATTCTATATTTTTTTTAAGCAGCAGTTTTTCCAATTTCCTATTCAATGTTTCATTATGAATCTCAATTAGAAAAATGGGAAGAAAAGAAAATTCCACTATGATAAATACTACTAAAATCCAGTTTCCTCTTTGATGTATCCTTCCATTTCCACCTAAAACAGGTTCCCAGTAGTGTGTGTATATATAATATCATCACCTTGTTAATGTAAACAATGTCCTATTGGATGATTTTCAAAATTTACAAACTAGCTAATCTCAAGGTATTAATACGGTGCTTAAGGAGTTGTGTTTTATTTCTTGACTTTCTAGGTAAATCTTTGGGTCATTACTCATAAAATTGTATTGAATTCATTTGAATGCTCCGGATTGATGGGGATACATGTGTTTCTAATATCATTCAAAAAGAAGACTTAGATTCAGATTCAGCTGGCATGTAAATTGGTTTGAGAATATCCCTTACCATCATAACCAAAAAAACAAAAAAACTTGCTAGTCTGAGGTTTTTGTGAATGTGTTCTCGAATATTGATTATTATTCAATCATTCAACTGTACACACACGGACATGAATGAATCCAGTGCAAAGAAATTTGCGTAATCAATCATTCAACTCTTTTCACCACCTTTTGTTACCTCTATAATGCTGCAGAGAACACAAATGTCACATCAAATGATAATATTTAAATTTGAGGATTGGCTATCCATATATAAGTACAAACTCGCTATCAAATCTATTATGTTTTATGTCCATCATATTCAATTTGTTGAAGCATAGCTAGCTGGAAAAACAAAATTTAATCCATGACCTATTATAATTATGTTTTTTAGGACATAATTTTTTTTTATTTGACAAATTTGAACCAGAAAGTTTCAAGTTATTATCTGTTTTAATTGTTACTGCAAGTAATAAGATATATTTCACCATAGAAGATGATATTTCATGGAGCATAGGCCCTGGGGGACTTGAACCAAACGTTAAAGGGTCGAAACTCCCACTGATGATGTGCAGCATGTGTGCGATTTTTGCTGAAATCATCTTTCTTTGTTTTGAATTTCAGTTAGCAAGAGAAGAAATATACCAGGTATAACTCGGTTTCTGTGAGTAGAATTAGTGGGATCGATTTTTCAAGTCTAGC